>Ga0187892_10000582_pt1 | contig 94092 bp, 87 predicted proteins | sample MA1701073metaG_FD_139345 | JGI IMG/M metagenome (GOLD analysis project Ga0187892, IMG submission 139345) | Bio-ooze microbial communities from a basaltic lava cave in the Kipuka Kanohina Cave System on the Island of Hawaii, USA - MA170107-3 metaG ... | reverse complement strand
TTGGCAGCTGTCGGTGGTGCAGACGTTGCCGTCGTTGCAGGTGAGGGCCGTGCCGGCCGTGCAGATGCCCGTCTGGCAGGTCTCGGCGCCATTGCAGAGGTTGCCGTCGCTGCACGCCGTGCCGTTGGCGACCGGGACGTGCCGGCACTCCGAGGTGGAGGTGCCCTGGGTATCCGGGACCGGGATCCAATTGTTGAAGCTCGTTGTCGAGTCGGTCGGGTCCGTCCCGATGCCCTTGTTCCAGGCCGTCGGGACGATGCCGCCCTGCCGACCGTCCTTCGCATAGAAATCGCCCCACATCGGTGGCTGTGTGCTCTGGAACGAATAGGTCGCCCGTCCCGCATCGAGTTTGATGCCGTAGAGGTCGACCGGAAGATTCGGATTGGCGCCGTTGGCTCCCGGGCTGGTGCTGTTCGGGCTGTTTGGATCGGCTCGGAAGATTCGCGGTCCAACGATGGGCGCGTTCGCGTTGAAGATGCGGCTGGGGAGATTGTCGGAAGTGATGATGCAGCTCACCTCGAGGACTATGTGGCTCACCTGCGGGGAGATGGGTGTGCAGTCCTCGTTGGTGACGGTGTACGCGTACGTCCAGATCCCCGAGCTGAACGTGATGTTCCAGGCGATTTTGTAGCCTCCCTGGCTGGCGCGCCAGGCGCCGGCGGCGGTGACACCCGATGTCGAAGGGGTCGTTCGCGTGCCGGTGAAGTTGGCGGGATCGACGAGAATTGACCGCTGCTCGACGGTTCCGTCGCCGCAGTCCTGTGGCGGAACCTCCGGCAGCACGCAGGTGTCCGCCGTACAGGTGTTCCCGTCACGGCAGTCCCAATCGCTGCGGCACCCGGATGGGGGCGGAGGCTGCCCCGTCGCTTCGGCGGTCGCGGCGCCTGCCACAGACAGGAGCAATAGGACGAGGAAGGTCAGCCCGAAGCGTTGTCTTGCAGTGAGATCCATCATCAACGGCACGGCCTCCGGCTGTGCTCGCGGCGGGCTCTGTCGGCTCCCGAGCCCGGCTCGCGGGGGGAATCAGCAGTTCAAGGGGCGTGCCACGGAGCTGGTGCGAACGGGGCGGGGGGGTGGTGTGGTGGAGGCGCTCGGAAGCTCCGGCCGACGGCGCGAAGCTCCGGAGCAACGATCTGCGGATCCGCCAGGTTAGCCGAAGCGTCCGTGTCGAGCCCCGGACCTTGCATGATCATTGGCCCCGTCGCACGCACCGGCAGATGCGCAGCGCATGCCCATGGCGTCTCGAAGCGATGTGCGTCGGGTTCGTGGCTCGAAAACGGCAGAGCCGCCTGATCGTGCAGGCGTGATATGCTGCACAAGAGGCCACGCGAGAGGACGAAAGTTCGCGAGCGTGAGCGCGCGTGTCTGATGTCTGTGAGTCAGGAGTGATCCATGGTGATCTCGCGACTGGGGATGGGTGCGAAACCCGCACGCGAAGTGAACGGCGGGTCGATTCGTACCGAGGAACGCCCGGCAAGCCTGCGCTGGCTCCTCGAGTACGGCGTAGCAGGGAAGTTCGAAGCGTACGGCGCGCTCGAGGCGTGGTGGGGAGTTTTCAGGCAGACGCGCTGCCAATGGCCCGACGCCATCGACCAGGCGCTGGTCGGTGGGATGATCGCCGATCGGCTCGCATTCGCATTCGCGGCCGGCTACCAGGCGGCGCTGCGTGCGCTCGTCCCATCCGTGCCGCAGGATCGGCTCGTCTCGTTCTCGGTCACCGAAGAGGGCGGCGCCCACCCACGAGCCGTCAACAGCACGCTCCGAGCGACGGTCGCTACGACTGGTGAGACCGTCTGGCGCCTGAGCGGCAGAAAAAGATGGACCACGCTTTCATGCGAGGCGGGCGTGGCGCTCATCGTGGCCTCGACTGGTCGGGAGGAGAACGGTCGAAACCAGCTCCGGGTTGCCGAGGTTTCGCTCGCGGCACCAGGTGTGACGTTGCGGCCCATGCCGCCAACGGCGTTCACCCCGGAGATCGGTCATGCGGAGATCATCCTGAACGACGTCGCGCTGCCCGCGGCGGCCTTGCTGCCAGGCGACGGGTACGCGGACTACGTCAAGCCCTTTCGAACGGTCGAGGATATTCACGTGACGGCCGCCGTGATCGGCCACCTGCTCGGCATAGCCCTGCGCTTCCGCTGGCCCAGCACCGTCCGTGAAGATCTGACGTTCCTTGCCGGGGGTGTGCGAGCACTGGCCTTCGGCGACCCTAAGGGATTCCAGACGCACGTCGGCCTCAGTGGCCTGTTCCGAGCCGTCCAGGCGGTACTCGAGGCGTGCGAGCCGCTCTGGTCGTTGGCCGCCCCCGAGGTGGAGGCCCGCTGGCGGCGAGACGTCGCCCTCCTCCAGGTCGCTAGCGGCACAAGGAGCCGGCGGACCGACGCGGCCTGGAGGTCGGCGTGGGCCGGCTCCGGAGGTCCGGGTGAGCCGGAAGGCAGCGGGACTTGAGGGCTCGAGGCCATTGGCCGTTGGGTGCCGGGGGCGCCGACGATCGTTCGGCCCCGTGAATCCGACCACCTCGCGCGGTTTGATCCGTGCCAGGCACGCCGCGGCTGGGCTGTGTACAACCCCCGATCCGGGCTCGAGCGGCGGCTCTCGGCCACAACTGGACGCACCGTGGACACTCCATCCTCCCATGCGGCGGCTCTCCGGGGGGGGGGCGGCCTGGCGGAAAAAGGCCAACCGGTGGATTCTCGCCAAGCGAAGGCGCCCGGGACCCGGGAGGGGACGATCGAGGCCAGCCTGCCCCCCTCTGTTGCTTGACGTTTGCCAACGAGCTAGAAAGCTCCTGCGGTGGCTGTGGGAGGTATCGGGAGGAGGGGGTGGGGAGGAATGGCATCCCAGAAGGCTAGAACCAACGGCAGGAGCAGGCAGGCCCGATGGCAGGCGGCGCGTGTAGCCGAGGGGCGGTGCGCCCAATGTGGGGCGCGCAGACGGCATTACCCGCGGCTATGTGACGAATGCGCCATGGCAGTGCGGCGCCGTAACCGGGAGCGCGCGGGGAACTCTCCCTGGCGCCCTGGCGGGCCAGGCCGGCCTCCCATCATCTTGGATTCCAGACAACGGAGCCGGGGCGCCGCGCGCGGGCGGCGGTGATCCGGATCCTCCGGGTCTGAGTCTCCTCGCCAATGCGTGAGGGCGCACCGGGTAGGTGCGCCATCCAGCCGGTTTGTCTCGCGACCGGAGTGTCCGAGGGTAGCGGTGTGCGCCGGTCGCTCCTCAGCCATACGCAAAGGTCCCGACGCTACCTGCTCAGCGCAGGCCCCGGGTCTGCCCGGCCAGGATCAAGGATCAATCCCGACGTTCGCGCCGCTGCGCCTCGAGCAGCAGACGCCGCGCCTCTTCCATTTCGCCACGAGCGCCCAGCAAGGCTGCCTGCGCTCGATAGGCCGCGACAAAGTCGGGGTCGAGAGCGATGACGCGGGCGTACTCCATCTCGGCGTCACGGAGCTCACCTTGGCGCTGCAGGGCGATGGCGAGGTTGTAGTGCACCGCGCTGTCGCGCGGGCTCCGGCGCAGCGCCTCGCGGTACAATGCAGCGGCAGCCGGGTCGTCACCTGCGTGTAAGCGTAGGTTGCCGAGGTTGAACCACACCCGGCCGACCGGTGGGTCATACGCGAGCGTATGACGGAAGAGCGTCTCCTCGTCCCGCCAGTCGGCATTGCGCCGCACGACGATCGCTCCCCACGCCGCCAGGACCGTGAGCAGGAGCGCGGGCAGAGTGCGCCGACGACGAGCGGCTCGGGATCCCGCCGCGGCGCCGGCGACGAGCGGGGTCAAGCCGAGGAGCGGGAGGTAGAGCGCATGCTCGGGCGTGAACAACGCCTGGTTCGCGATCTGCGGGTAGATCGGCACGAGTCCGGAGACCGGGGCGTAGGTTGCGGCCGCCAGCGCCAGCCATAGCATTCCGCCATCGACGCCGCGGGCGATGCGCACCATGGCGGCACCGAGGAGTGCGAGTGCCGCCCACGCCATCACCGTCGTGGCGACCGTCCAGCCTTGCACGGGGGTGAATCGCTCGAGATGCAGGTCGACCGGCCACACGACGAGCCGCGCATACGTGAGTGCGGCTGCCGCCACGGCGCCCAGGCGCTCGCTGACGCCGGCCACGCGCATGCCCGGGCCCGTGCCGGCGAAAAAGAGCAGCCATGCGGCAGCCGCGAGCAACGGCAAGACGGGACGCGGCGCCCGCTCGTGCGGGTGCACGAGCAGAAGCACCACGGGGATGAGAACGGCCGTCTCCTTGCAGAGCAGGGCTATCAGCAGCAGGCCCGCGCTGGCCGCGGCGCGCGCGTCGAGCCAGTGCCGGGCACGGCGCCAAACACGGACGGCGAGCAGGACGAAAAGGGCGCAGAGCACATCCGTGCGCCCAGAGATATAGGCGACGGCCTCACTCTGGAGCGGATGGGCGGCGAAGAGAAGGCTCGCCGCCAGGGCTACGCCCGAGGACATGCCAAGACTGCGGCACAGGCCTAGGAGCAGCCAGGACGTCAGACCGTGGCAGAGGATGTTCGTGAGGTGGAAGCCGGCCGGATTGTCGCCCCAGAGCAGCCGATCCGTTGCGAACGTGAGCATCGCCACGGGCCGATAGTACGTGCCGGGGCTCGGGCGCAGCAGCGTGCCTGGGCTCGCGGCCGCGGTGAGGCGATCGTCCCAGACGAAGCCGTTGCCGAGGGTGTTGCCGTACAGCGTGGCGACGAGGCCCGCCAAGAGGATGGCCTGCAGCGTCCCGCTGTCGAGCCGCGGGCCGGGGTGCCACGCGCCGCCGCCCGATCGGACCGGACCGGACGGCGGCGGATGTGCGGGGGCCGGTTGCGCGTCGCTCTCCGCGCGCCCCGTGTCTAGTTCGAGGGTCGGAGGGCGCTGCCGCGAACTTCCCACGGCCGTCGATCGAAAATCGTATGGGATCCGACGGAGATCTCGACCTCCACGTCGCGATCGGCGAGGGCGATGGTGGAGAAGTCCGTGCGGATCGTTTGTAGCCGCAAGCCGCTGCGGCGCGTGTTGCTGGCGTTGGTCCTGACGGTGAGCATGCGCAGCGCGTTGTTGGTGCCGGCTGAATCGCGATACGTGAAGACACGACCGTTCGGACTCACGGTGAAGGCGGAGCCGGACACGGTCACGCTGTAGAGGTCGCCGTCGTCGTCGCGAATGGTCACGGTCACGCCATCCGTGGCGATGTCGAACGCATCCGAGGTGCCGATCTTGGCGGCGAGACGCAGGGTGTCGCGGTTTGCCATCGTCGACTTGCGGAAGCCGCCCCGCAGGCTGAGGATGCCGGAGCGGATGCGGTCCTGACCGACGAGATCGAGGCCGTCGAGGATGCTGTCGTCGTCGGTGTCCGCATCGGTGGGGTCCGTGCCGGCGAGAAACTCCTCGAGGGTCGAGGCGGTGTCGCCGTCGGTATCCTGGCTGGCAGGACCGCTCGTGTCGCCGTAGTACCAGCGCTCGAACCCGTCCCACACCGCGTCGCCGTCGCCGTCCGGCGAGCCGCCGGCTTCCAGATCCTGGCCCACGTGGAGCATCGGAACGAAGCGCCAGTCACGCCAGATGGGCTGCAAGCTGGTCACGTTGGGATCGATGGCCGTGACGCCACCGAAGGTGCCCTCGATGAGTCCGCTCTGGCCCAAGGGGAAGATGAACTCGCCGTTGACGACCGGGCCGGCCTCGACGATCTGCTCGTAGGTCCCGCGGTTTCCCTGCGGCGTGGGCTCGAAGACGAGCTCCGGGAACAGGTCCGCCAGGGGATGGGCGTAGCTGCTGTTGCCGAGGCAATCGCAGGTTCCCCCGCCACAAGCGACATCGTCCGTGCACTCGGCATTCGACGTACAGCGCTCGTAGAGATCCGGACCCTCGCACGAGGCGTGGGGAGCGTCGGCGGGGATGCCGCCGGACGCGAGCGTCGAGAGGCGGTCGCGCACGACCTCTTCCCAGGGTGTGCCGTTGAAGTAGTCGCCGGCATAGGCCTGCGTGTAGCTGCCCGGGACGTCTCCCGCCGCCGAGTCGATCGCGTGCTGTACGATGTTCATCCCATCGGTGCCGCCGGGCACGGAGATGGCGCCGCTGTACTCGCCGCCGTAGATGTCCTGCGCCAGCTGATTGATGAGCGTGTTGAGAAAGGTGAGCTCGCCGGCGGCGCGGTCTGACAGCACGGGATCGATGAAGTGGCGGCCGAAGTCCGGGCTCGCCTGAAATGCCTCCAGGGCGGCGAGGACCGTATCGACGGCGGGGTTGCCGCCGTTCCCGACCGCATCGACGGCGTCACGCAGCCGCGGAATGACGTAGCGGCCATAGGCGCCCCGGCCGTCGAGGCCGGCGAGGTCCTTGTTGAGCTGGCGCTGCTTGACGCGCGTCCAGGCGTTCTCGGAAGCGAGGCGCTCGAGGATGTCGACGTTGCGATGCTGACGTCCGAACTGGTCGCCCTCGTCGGCGGTCGCCGCCTTGTTGTTCCAGTTGGCCGTGTAGCCCTCGGTGGCGTTCACCGCCTCGGGCATCGCCGCGATCTCGTAGATCTCGAAGGTATCGCCCACCCCCGGATTGACGCCCCAGGGAAACTCGATCGTCAGCGTATCGGCCGTGTTGCTCGCGATGCGGCGGGTCTGCTTGTAGCCGGTGCCGCCCGTGATGGCGACCAGGTAGTCGCTGCCGAGCTGGGTCGTGTTGGTGTAGCGAAAGTTGATCGCCTCCGGGGAGAAGTCGTTGGCACCGAACAGGTTCGTGCTCGCCGTCAGCGTGTTGTTGCCGCTACTGGCGACCGTGCCGCTACACGGCCCACCACAGGTGGCGACGAGGAGCGGATTCTGGCTCGCCGTGCCGTCGAGCGGGAGGCGGGGATCTTCGCCGCCCTGACGGATGCGGGAGAATCCCGAGGAGTAGTAACCGGTGTTGCCAGCGCCGTTCTGCGTGCCGATGCCGTTGAAGGCCTTGTTGTCCGCCGAGGGAAAGTTGTGCGTCGTCGGCATGACCCGCACGCCGGCGCGGATGTCGAGCACGGTCTCGGCGCGCGGAAACGCGGCGAAGCCCAAGACCGTCGTGCTCTCCTCGAGCCAGGCGCTGCTGTCGATTGCCGCCGCCTTGATGTCGTTGCCCGCTTGCACGGCGACATAGACCGAGGGGCCGGTCTGGGTGGTACCGGCGCCTGGAGCGGTCGTCCACGCCGTGCCCACGGTGAGCGTCGTCCCCGCCGCGGCGCTGATCTCCCGGATCTGGCCAGCGCCTGGGCCGCCGACGATCAGCACGTGGCCGCCGATGAAGCCCGCGCCGAACGACGCCTGGTTGTCGACCAGCGTGGTCAGGCTGCCGCCCTCCGCGCTGCCCTCGGCGTCGCCGAGGAAGTCGGCCACGGCGCGGGAGCCGTTGTTGCCGCCGCGCGCATGGCTGCGCCAGAAGACTCGACTTCGAAAGCCGGCTCCGGTGGCGCGGATGATCTCGGTCCGCTGCGAGAGGGGGGCGCAGGTTCCCTCGTCATTGTACTCGACCGCGTCGTTGCTGGGCTCGTTGCAGACTTCTTCGAGGAACGTGTCGACCACGCGCAGCTGGGCGGTGGTGGACGTCCATGCCACCGAGTCGGTCTGCCCGATCAGCACGATGGGCGCGCCGGCGAACTCCATGCCGATGCTCTGGATGCGGTGGTCGCTGCCCTCGGCGCTGCGGTTCTCGACGAAGTGCATGATCGACGGCGTCTGGATGCCGGTCTGTGGGAAACCACCGATCCAGGGGTTGCCGGTTGCCGCCTTGTTGGCGGCGATGATCCACGAGTAGCTGCCGAGCGCCGGCCAGGCGCCGAGCCGGCGCGCGAACTCGGCGCGGGCGGCGGTAGCGTCGGCGCGTTGCCGCGCGGAGTCCAGATAGCCGTAGCGCGGAAAGCGGTCGGCATACGACGCGAACAGTCGTCCGTCGCGGCGGAACGAGAGCGGGCCGCCGAAGCCGGGCGTGGCCGGATCGGGAACCGAGATCGGCGCGAGCGGATCGTTGAGGAAGTTGCGGTCGTCCCAGAGCTCCGCCCCGGTGCTCGCGCCATGCACGCCGATGAGGGCCTGCAGCTGTCCGAGGAGGCCCACCTCGTCGAAGCCCCCGAGACCGAAGGTCCGCACCTGCAGGATGCCGATCGCGATGGCGAGCTCGGGGGTGTACTGAAAGCCGGCGTTTGGGCGCAGGGGATCGGCGCCACCGGGGGCCCGATAGTTGGGGTCGACCTGGTCGGAGATGTTGGTGGCGTTGCCGAAGAGGTCGGCGCTGAGACCGAGCGTGTTGCGCAGGATGTTGACCTCGACGGGCTCGGGCAGGCTCCCGGAATAGACAGCTTCGATCGTGTCGTTCACGCCCTCGCAGTACTTCATCACGAGGTCGCGCTCCCGGGCCGGCAGCTTGGCGAACATGTTGTTGAGCTCGCTCGAGGTGTAGGCGAGCTGGCGGGCTTCGATGTCATCGTCGAGGGTGCCCGGCTCGAGAAGCGAGAACGCCTGGAACAGCGTCCCGCGGCCGACGCGTGCCAGTAACATGAGCTGCCCGAGGCGGTCCTTGGCGATCTCTCGTCCGTTCTCACGCGCAAGCTCCGCATCGGTGTCCGCGTAGATGTGCGGTAGCCCGAAGGCGGGCTCCCGGACGGTCGTCGCCGCCGCTCGGGCGGCTGCGGGCATCGATAGCTGCGCCATGGTGGCGCCGAGGAGCAGGATCGCTGTCAGGATCGACGGGCGGGCAGGACGAGAGTCGGACGGTCGCATCGGGGATCCTCCCAGTTGGTCGGTTGAACGCGGTCCGACGCGGCGGGCGCGGACCGGAGTCTTCGCCCCCATCCGTATGGCCCGCCCGCATCGGAAGAGTCAAGAGTAAAAATCGTGCCGGCGTGGCGGCGGCGCGGCGCGTCGGTCGAGCATCCGAGCGGCGCCGCGGGCCCGCGGCGGCCGGGGTCCCCGCTGTGGCCCCCGTCCGCGGGCTCTGGTAAGGATCGCCGGGGGGAGAGGCCCGCGCGGGAAACCATGTTGCTCGAAGACTATGTGGACACGATCATCCAGGCACTCGGTCGCGTCGGTCGCTTCGAGGTCGAGGAACAGACGATCTGGAGCGAGGTGACCGGCGGCCGGCGGCGCGCCGAGATCGTGCTCACCCGTGCGGATGTGCCGCGCAGCCGGCAGGCCACGCTGACCATCGAGGTCGCGTGGGAGCCCACCCACACCTTCCTGTATCAGCTCGAGGAGCTGGTTGCCGACGATGGCGAAGAGGGGGCCCGGACTGCGGTCTACGACGCACTCCAGGGCCACGAGCGCTTTTGCGTCGATGTCATCTATACCATCGAAGTGGAGCCCAAGGCCGAGCCGGACGCGGTGAATCAGTTCCTCGGCCTGCTCGAGGAGAAGGGCGTCTCGGGGGCAACGCAGATACAGCTGAGCTGGCCCGTCGAGGACTCGGTACGGGGCAGTCGGCCGCAGTCCATTCGCGTGACGGCGCACTTACACGACACCGCGTACGAGCATCGCATCAGCTTCGGCTACTTTCTCGACGCCATCATTGGGAATCTCCGGCATATCGACGAATGCCGGCAGCTGACGGGCATCTGACGGCAGGGACGGGCGCCCGCCAGCGCTAGTACGCGCCAGCGAGCTTTCGATGGTCCCAGCTCGCCACGTGCTCCGGGACCACGGTGATGAGCACCCGCTTGGCGGCATGTGCGCGCATGGCCTCCGCCACCTCGGGGGCGTTGCCGCCGAGACCGTGTTTGATGCGGATGTGACCGAGGGCGTCGAGGACGGCATCGACGTCGTGGGTGAGCTCGGCATGGCCGCGAACGAGGACGCCGCGTAGCTCGGCGTACTCGCTGCCCGTCTCGACCAGCAGGCAACAGCGGGGATTGCGCTGCAGGTTCAGCGTCTTCTGGGATTTGGCGTAGGTCGTCATCAGGATGCGGCGGTCGCGCACGGCGTACCACATGGGAACCGAGTGCGGGTAGCCGCGCCCGTCGATGGAGGAGAGGACGATCGTGTGTGACGAAGCAAGCAGCTCCCAGCACTCGTTCTGACTCAGCGCGATGGCACGGCGACGGTTCATGTGGGTAGTCTCCTCGAGCAATGCCTGTTCGCGGCCGGTCCTGCCCGACGCGGGCCGCGAGGCTCCTCCGCCTAGTATGCCCGGGCCCATCCGTCAATCTCGCCGGAGAGACGTGCGCGCGGCGCGGCGGGTGACGGCGGCGGGCAGCTGGAGTGGGCGGGAGCGACGGGATATACCGACGGCGCGAGGTGGCCGTCCGTTGCTGCCTTGGAGAGCCGATGCGACGCAGCGTGTACGATGGTCGAATCATTCGCCTGGAGGTGGAGCGCGTACGGCTGCCCAACGACGTGGAGATCGACCTCGACGTCGTGCGCCACCCCGGGGCAGCAGCGGTCGTGGCCGCGACCCCAGAGGACGTGGTGCTGATTCGACAGTATCGGTTTGCCGGCGGGGGGTTCCTGTGGGAGGTGCCGGCTGGCACCTTGCAACCCGGCGAATCGCCCGAGGCCGGCGCCCGCCGAGAGCTGGAGGAGGAGGCCGGCATGGTGGCTCGGGAGCTGCGCGGCCTGGGCTCGATCCTCACCACGCCGGGCTTCTGCGACGAGCGAATCCATCTGTATCTGGCGCTCGGGCTCGAGCGCCTCCCCATGCGCCACGATGCCGAGGAGGTGATCACGGAAGTGCGGGCGTTTCCGTGGCCCCGGATCGGTCCGATGATCGACGCCGGTGAGATCGTCGATGCCAAGAGCTTGATCGCGCTGTACCACGGGGCCAGGAACCTGAGCGTGGTCCTCGATTCCGGGCGGTGAATGCCGACGCAGATGGCTGGCGCACGGAGGGCGCGATGAAGGTTGGCCTCGTGGGCTTCCCCGGGGTGGGAAAGACCACCATCTTCAAGGCCCTCACCGGCCTCGACGCCGCATCCGGGGCGGCGGCCCGGCGCCCAGACCGCCCGGCACTCGGCGTGATCAAGGTTCCCGATCGGCGGCTCGACGCGCTGGCGGAGATCTACCGGCCGCGCAAGGTGACGCCCGCCGAGATCTGCTTTCTCGACTACCTGGCGCCGCCCCACACGTCCCGTCTGAGCCTCGACGCGGGCATCGTGACGCAGATGCGGGAGCTCGAAGCCTTTGCCCTGGTGATCCGGGGCTTCACCGATGCGCTCGGTGAGCCCCCGAACTCGGCCCTGGAGCTGCGCGCGTTTCTCGACGAGCTCCTGCTCGCGGATCTCGGTGTCGTGGAGAAGCGCCTCGAGCGGTTGCGCAAGGAGAAGGGATCGGACCAGGAGCGGGCGCTCATCGAGCGCTGCCGCGAGGCACTGGACGAGGGGAGGTCGCTGCGCCAGATCGGGCTCCGCCCCGATGAGGATCGCCTCCTGTCCGCTTTCGCCTTCGTCAGCCTGAAGCCGGCGCTGATCGTTCTCAACGTCGCCGATACGGAGCTCAAGGCCCCGCTTCCCGCGGAGCTGCTCGAGGCGGCGGACGTGGCTGGCGTTCCGGCCATGGCGGTCTGCGGTCAGATCGAGATGGAAGTGGGCGAGCTGTTGCCCGAGGAGCAGGGGGCCTACCTGCGCGAGGTCGGGGTGGCCGAGCCCGCGCGCGCTCGCTTCATCCAGGCGAGCTACGCGCTGCTGTCGCTGGTGAGCTTTCTCACCGTGGGGCCGGACGAGGTGCGGGCGTGGCCGATCCGCTCGGGAACGCCGGCGGTCAAGGCCGCCGGCAAGATCCACAGCGACATCGAGCGCGGCTTCATTCGTGCCGAGGTGATCCGCGTCGAGGATCTCCTCAAGCATCGCACCGAGGCGAAGTGCCGGGAGGTGGGCGTGCAGCGGGTCGAGGGGCGCGACTACATCGTGCAGGATGGCGACGTGATCCACTTCCGCTTCGCCGTATGAGCCGGCGAGCCGTCTTCCTCGACGTCGGCTGGACCCTGATCCGTCCGGTACGATCGATGTGGGAGACGTTGAGCGACGTCGCCGCCGCCGCCGGACATCACCTGCCGGCGGACGAATGCGAGGCGCGCTTCCACGCCCTGTGGCAGGCGAGCCAGGAGGGCGCCGTCGCCGCCTTTCGTCCCGATGCCGAGTACGTCGACTCCGACGAAGAGTTCGCCGGCGTCTTTCGCCAGCTCGCGCAGGCCGCCTTCGCCAGCGCCGAAATCCCTGATGCACGCGGAGAGCTGGCCGGCACGTTCGCGCGCGCCATCGGGTCGCGTGAGGGGTGGGGAGTGTTTCCGGACGTGTTCGAGGTGCTCGGCGAGCTGCGCGCCCGCGGCCTCGCCCTCGGGGTCGTGTCGAATGCCGCCTCGGACCTCCCGGCTTTTCTCGAATGGCTGGGGCTCGCGCCCTTCTTCGACGTGATCCTCGCATCGGCTGCCGAGGGGCGGAAGAAGCCCGATCGCCGCCTCTTCCAGCGGGCGCTCGATCGCACGGGCGCGGTTGCGGCAGACACGATTCACGTGGGGGACATGGCGTTCGAGGATGTGCTCGGGGCGCGTAACGCCGGGGTGCGAGCGGCGCTCATGCATCGCGGACGCGAGAGCTTGTTCCCGAGCTTCCCACCACTGTTGCCCGAGGCCGTCGGCGAGGCGCTGGTGGTATCGGGTCTGCGCGAATTGCTGCCGCTGCTGCGCTGACGCTCTCGCGGTTCGATGCGGCGGCGATGCCCGCCGCATCGACCCGCCACGGCGGCGCGTTGACGGCGCCAACGCGAGGCCGTACTGTTGCCGGCCATGCAGCCCCCGTCGTTCAAGGAGATGATGAACGAAGTCGTCGCGTACGGCAGCTGCTGCGAGTGCGGCACCTGCGTGCTCGTCTGTCCGCACAACGTCATCGAGTACGTGGACGGCAAGCCCAAGCAGACGGCGAAGGCCACGGCGGCGTTCGATCACTGCGGGATCAGCGAAGGCATCGGCTGCGACGTCTGTGCCCAGGTGTGCCCACGATTGGGGGTGCGCGAATTCGGCCTTACCGACAGGTTGCATGGGGACGTGCGCCCGTACGAGGGGATCTTCGGCGTGTACCGGCGCATCGTGGCGGCGCGCTGCAAGGATCGCTCGATCCTGGAACGATGCCAGGACGGCGGCGTGGTCACGGCGCTGCTGGCCTATGCCCGGCGGACCGATCGTATCGACGGGGCGATCGTCTCGGTTGCCGATCCCGCCGAGCCGTGCAAGCCCGTACCCAGAGTCGTCACCTCGGTCGAGGAGATCCTCGACACGGCCAGCTCCTGGTACACCTACTGTCCCAACAATCTGGCCCTTGCCGAGGCCGCCGAACGCGGGCTCGAGCGCGTGGCCTTCGTGGGCGTTCCGTGTCAGATCACGCCGAACCGGAAGATGGAGTTCGCCGACACGGGCTTCCTCGACAACGGGCGGAAGAAGGCGAAGCACATCGAGCGCCAGGAGCGCTCGTTGAAGGGATACGCGGAGCGGATTGCGCTCAACATCGGCCTGCTGTGCACGGAAGTCTTCACCTACGAAGGGTTGATGGTGGAGAAGATTCAGGGCGAGATGGGCCTGCCGCTGCGCGAGATCCAGAAGTTCAACGTCAAGGGCAAGGTGCTGATCTACAAGAAGGGCGGCGACGTCGTGGAGATGAAGCTGCGCCATGCGCAAGAGTACGCCCGGCCCGAATGCCATCACTGCGGCGACTTCACCGCCGAGCTCGCCGACATCTCGTGCGGCGGCGTCGGCGCCATGGACTGGACGATCACCGTGCTGCGCACGCCGAAAGGTGAAGCGATCTTCGACGCCATGGTGAACGACGGGCTCCTCGAGGTGCGCCCGATGGAGGAGTTCGAGAACTCGCTCAAGGTGCTGCTACGGCTCACCCGCAAGCAGCGCGAGCGCGTGCCGCTTCCGCCGGGACGTTCCGAGTCCTACGTGCGCCCGAGCCCCTTTGTTGACGGCGGCCCGGGTCCACAGCTAGGCTGAATTCCAGTCAAGTGTGCGCACCGGTCTGCCGCGAGCGGGTCAGCTGGGGGCAGGGTAGCGCCGGAACCACCAGGCAATGACGGGGGAGCACCATGGGTAACGCGGTCATCGTCAGCGCAGTTCGAACGGCAGTCGGCACCCTCGGGGGGAGTCTCGCCGAAGTGGCTGCCCCGACTCTCGGTGCGACGGTGGTCCGGGAGGCGATCCGGCGAACGGGTATCGCCGCGGACCAGGTGGACGAGGTGATCCTCGGGCATGTCCTGCCGGCCGGGCATGGGTTGAATCCGGCCCGGGTCGCGGCGCTCGCCGCCGGTGTTCCCAAGGAAGTGCCGAGCTATGCGGTGAACAAAGCGTGCGGGTCCGGCCTCAAGGCGGTGGCCCTGGCCGCGCAGGCAGTGCGGCTCGGCGACGCCCAGATCGTGGTTGCGGGCGGAATGGAGAGCATGAGCGGCGCGCCCTACATTCTGAAGAAGGCCCGGTTCGGTCTGCGCATGGGGCACGGCGAGCTGCTCGATTCCATGATCGCCGACGGCCTCACTTGCCCGATCACATTCGTCCACATGGGCATCACGGCGGAGAACATCGCGGCCAAGTACGGGATCCCCCGTAAGGAACAGGACGAGTTCGCGGCCGAGAGCCAGCAGAAGGCCGGCGCGGCGCAGAAGGCCGGGAAATTCAAGAACGAGATCGTGCGGGTCGAGGTCCCGGGGCGTAAGAAGGGCGAGACGGTGGTGGTCGATTCCGACGAGCACCCGCGTCCGGATACGACGGCCGAGAAGCTTGGCGGTCTGCGGGCCGCCTTCAAGGGCGACGGCACGGTGACGGCGGGAAACGCCTCGGGTATCAACGACGGCGCGGCGGCGGTGGTGGTCATGTCCCAGGAGAGGGCCAAGGCGCTCAACCTCATACCGCTGGCCACGATCAAGGCCGCGGCGGCCGCGGGCGTCGATCCGTCCATCATGGGCATGGGCCCGTGGCCGGCGGTCGAGAAGGCGCTGGCCAACGCCGGGCTGCGCAAGGAAGAGATCGACCTGTGGGAGCTCAACGAGGCGTTCGCCGCTCAGTCGCTCGGCGTGCTGCGTGAGCTGCGCATCCCGAGCAATCGCGTGAACGTCCACGGAGGCGCCATTGCGCTCGGCCATCCCATCGGTGCCAGCGGCGCCCGGGTGCTGGTCACTCTCCTGCACGCCATGGCCGACCGCGACGCCCGGCTCGGGGTGGCCTCGCTGTGTATCGGCGGCGGCCAGGGAATCGCCATGGTGGTCGAGCGCGGCTGACGCTTGCGCCGCCCGGCGATGCTCGATGACCTCGGTCGCGCGCTAGACCTTCCACAGCCGCCGTCGCGTCTGGTTTCGCTCGTTCCGAGCCTCACCGAACTCCTGTTCGCACTCGGGGCCGGTCGCTGCGTCGTCGGCGTCACGCGCTTCTGCGTTCGACCGGCTGCCACCCGAGGCATCCGGCGCGTCGGGGGCACGAAGACTCCGGACCTCAGAGCGATTCGGGCGCTCGAACCGGATCTCGTGATTGCCAACGCCGAGGAGAACCGGCGCGAGGATATCGAGGGGCTCACGAAGGCCGGCGTCCCCGTCTACGTGACGTTCCCGAAGACCGTGGCGGAGGCCATCGGCCTGGCGCGACGCCTCGCGGGCGTGCTGGCACTTCCGGATGGCGGGGAGGCGATCGCCGGGCGCCTCGAGGCGGCGCACCGCGCGGCCCTCGCGCGATCGGGAACCCGGCCGCTCGTCTTCTGTCCGATCTGGAAACGTCCGTGGATGAGCTTCAACGACGACACCTTCGCTCACGACATGCTGGTTGTCGCCGGTGGCGACAACGTGTGCGCCGGCGCAGCGGCGAGGTATCCGATTGTCGACGCTGGCCTGCTGGCTACGTGCCGCCCCGAGATCGTCCTGTTGCCGAGCGAGCCCTATCGATTCGGAGAGCGCGACCTCGACGACGTTCGTGCGCTGTTCGCGGCCGCCGCGGCCGCGCCACCGATCGTGCGATTCGTCGACGGTCAGGCGCTCACCTGGTATGGCCCGCGGATCGATTGGGGGTTGCGGGTGCTGCAAGATGCCCTGGCGCCGAGCGGCGTGACGCAGAGCCTCTGAGGCGAGCGCGCGAGCCGCCCGCTGGCGCGAGGAGCAATGCCGCGCGCGCTGCCGGCGGGCACTGTCTGTGCCGCCGACCCCGGGGATCTTGTAGGACAGGATGGACCCTGGTACGAGAACGGCCACCTCCGACCGGGAACCTGGCGTCGCGTCCCGGACCGGGACCCATCGACGCTCGGGTCCGACTTCGATCAGCCGTTGCGCTCCTGCCGACTGGGTGGGGAGGTGAGGAGGGGAGGACGATGGCCGAGCTCCAAGAGAACCTGCGTCGCGTTCCTCCGCAGAGCCTCGAAGCGGAGGAATCGGTCCTCGGGGGCATCCTGCTGGACAATGCGGCGATCGATCGCGCGGTCGAGATTCTGACGCCCGAAGACTTCTACCGCGAATCCCATCGCAGAATCTTTCGCGGCATGCTCGAGCTCTCGGAGCGCGGGGAGCCGGCCGACATCATCACCCTGAGCGAGGTGCTGCGCAGCCGCGGCGAGCTCGGCGACATCGGCGGCGTGACGTACCTGGCGGAGCTCACGGAGCGCGTTCCCACGGCGGCGAACATTCTCCAGTACGCCCGCATCGTGAAGGAAAAGGCGATTCTCCGCGGGCTCATCGGCGCCGCGACCGACATCGCCACCCGGGGATACGAGGCCAACCAGGACGTCGAGGAGTTGCTCGACTCCGCCGAGCAACGCATCTTCGCCATCTCCGAGGGGCGGATCCGCCCCGCGTTCTATCGCATGGGCGAGGTGATCATGGAGACGCTCAAGACCGTCGAGCGCCTCCACGCGCACAAGCAGCTCGTCACCGGGGTGCCGACGGGGTTCGACGACCTCGATCGACTGACGGCGGGCCTCCAGCCGGCCGAGCTGATCATCCTGGCCGGGCGTCCGGGCATGGGAAAGACGGCGCTGGCGTTGAACATAGCGCAGCACGCGGCGCTGTCAGAGGGCAAGCACGGCATCGCGGTGTTCTCGCTCGAGATGGCCAAGGAGCAGCTCGTGCTGCGCATGCTGTGCGCGCAGGCCCGGGTCGATAGCGCCAAGGTGAGAGGCGGGTTTCTCAGCGATCGCGATTTCGAGCGATTGGCGATCGCCGCGCAGCAGCTCGGCGACGCGTCGATCTACATCGACGATTCCCCGGGACTCTCGGTCCTGGAGCTGCGCGCCAAGGCGCGCCGGCTCAAGCGCGACCAGTCAATCAATCTCTCCATGGTGATCGTCGACTACCTCCAGCTGATGCGGGGCCTCGGCCCCACCGACAGCCGCGAACAGGAGATCTCGCAGATCTCCCGGTCGCTCAAGAACCTGGCGAAGGAGCTCCACGTGCCCGTGGTGGCTCTCTCGCAGCTCAATCGCCAGGTGGAGCAACGCGCCGAGCGCCGGCCCTTGCTGGCGGACCTGCGCGAATCGGGGGCGATCGAGCAGGATGCGGACGTGGTGGCCTTTGTGTTCCGCGAAGAGGCCTACCATCCGGAGAACGAAGAAGTGCGCGGCATCGCCGAGGTGATCGTTGCCAAGCAGCGCAACGGACCCGTCGGCAGCATCAAGCTTTCGTTTCGCAGCGAGTATACCCGATTCGAGAACTACACCGCCGATGACGAGGGCTTCGGCGACGTCGGCGAGATGCTGTAGCCGGGACTTCCGCCAGAGCCCGGCGCCCGCCCGCGGTAGCCACCCGGTCAGGGACGCGGGACAGCCGCGAGAGAGCGGCGGCCCGGGGGGCGCTGGAGGCGCTCATGCAGCCGGCGGACGGTCGCCCCGACGTCGGTAGCGGCCGCGAGCTCACGGATCATGGCGACGGCGGCGGCACCGGCCTCGCGGGCGACCGCAGCGGTGGCTTCGGTGACGCCGCCGATGGCGACGACGGGAATCGAGACCGCGGCGCACACCTCCTGCAGGGCATCCAGTCCCCGGGCGTCCCGAGACGGCGCTTTGGTCATGGTCGGAAAGATGGGACCGAAGCCGACATAGTCGGCACCACTGGCGACCGCCGCGCGCGCCTCGGCGACGCTGTGCGTGGACCGCCCGATCAGCATCGTGGGTCCAGCGAGACCGCGGGCGGCGGCCACGGGGAGATCCTCGGCGCCGAGGTGCACGCCATCGGCGCCGACGGCGACGGCGACGTCGACGCGATCATTGACGATGAAGAGGGTTCCCGGCGATGCCAGCGCCCGGATCGCCCGGGCTGCCTCGAGCACGGTGCCCGCGGGACGCTCCTTCATGCGCAGCTGCAGCACCCGGCACCCGCCGGTGAGGAGCGCGCGGGCAAGCTCCAGGCACGTGCGCGGCCGCGCGGCGTCCGCATCGACGATGGCATAGAGCGGCGACGGAAAGCGCACCCCGACGGCCGCGCGCCCGTCCGGCGGACGATCGCTAGGACGCCTCATCGGGCTTTGCCGGGCGCCTGGCGGCCACGCCGAGCTCGATGAGCTTCTTGCGCAGAGTATTGCGATTGAGCCCGAGGATGCGGGCGGCGCGCAGCTGATTGCCCCCCGATTCGTCGAGCACGGCCTCGAAGAGAGTCCGCTCGACGGCGGCGACCAGGGCGGCGTGGACGTTGCCGGGTCGGGCACCCTCGCGGAGCTCGTCGAGGCGCTGCCGCACGTGCTGGCGCACCGCGGCATCGAGCGGCAGGGCTTCGGCATCCTCAGGCACGCGCGCCGTGCCCGAGAAGGCGAGATCGTCGACGGTGACGGTTCGTCCGCGGGCCAGGACCGCCGCACGCATGAGGGTGTTCTCCAGCTCGCGGACGTTGCCGGGCCACGCGTACTGCACGAGGGTGTCGCGCGCGGTGGCCGCCACGCCGACGATCTCGGTACCGAGATCGCGGTTGATCTTGTCGACGAAGAAGTCGATCAGCTCGGGAATGTCGGCACGGCGTGCGCGCAGGGGAGGGACGGTGATGGGGACCACCCGCAGACGGAAGAAGAGATCCTCCCGGAAGCGGCGAGCCTGCACCGCCGCTTCCAGATCCTGGTTGGTGGCGGCAATGGTACGGGCGTCGAGGCGGATCATCTCTCGTCCGCCGAGACGGGTGAACTCCCGCTCCTGCAGGACGCGCAGGAGCTTCGCCTGCAGATCCAGCGGCATGTCGCCGATCTCGTCCAGGAACAGCGTGCCCCCGGCCGGTAGCTCGAGCTTGCCGAGCCGGCGCTCGACGGCTCCCGTGAACGCTCCGCGCTCGTGGCCAAAGAGCTCGCTCTCGAGCAGCTCGCGCGGGATGGCGGAGCAGTTCACCGCCACGAACGGCCCCGCGCGGTCCGAGTGGTAGTGGATGGCGCGGGCGATCAGCTCCTTCCCGGTTCCGGTCTCGCCCTGGATGAGCACCGTGGCATCGGTGGGGGCGACGCGGCCGATGAGCTTGTAGATCTCCTGCATGCCGGGGGTCCGGCCGACGAGCAGATCGTAGCGCTCGCGCAGCTCGCCGCGCAGGCGTCGGATCTCGCGTGCCAGCCGCCGTACGTCGGTGGCGCGCCGCACCAGGTGGCGGACGTCGTCGAGCTCGAAGGGCTTGGTGAGGTAGTCGTAGGCGCCGCGCTTGGTAGCCTCGATGGCGTTCGCCATCGTGTTCTGCGCGGTGATGATGATGATCGGTGTATCGATTTGCTCGCCCCGCGCCTGGAGGAGGACGTCGAGACCGCTCATGTCCGGGAGCCGGATGTCGATGAGCGCAATGTCCGGTCGCTGACTGCGCAGGGCAGCCAACGCCTGGCCGCCGGTACCAACCGTCTCCACGGAAAGCCCCTCCTCCTCGCACACACGGCGGAGCACCCAACGGATCGACTCCTCGTCGTCGGCGACGAGCGCGGAGGCGCGTGGGGTCGGCGGAGCGTGGGCCGGCGCGCTCACGGCGAGTTGGCCGAGGGCGCGAGCGGCAGCATCACCTGCGCCACGGCCCCACTTCCGCGACGGCGGTCGCGGAGCCAGACGTGGCCGGCATGCTGCCCGACGATCTGCTGGCACACGGTGAGCCCGAGACCGGAGCCCCCGGTCTTGGTGGTGAAGAAGGGCGCGAACAGATGCCCGGGGTCGGCGGCACCGAGGCCGGGGCCGGTATCCTCGATGTCCACGGAGAGAAAGCGGCCGCGGGCGGTGCGCGTGCCGCGCACATGGTAGTCGGTCACCATGCGGGTGGAGATCGCCAGGGTGCCGGCGCCGCTCATCGCCTGCACCGCGTTGATCACGAGGTTGAGGAAGACCTGCACGAGCTTGCGTTCGTCGCCGAGAACGTCGGGAAGGCTGGGATCGAAGCGGAGGAGAAGGCGCGTGGTCTTCCAATCGGGACTCTGGCGGGCCAGGTCGAGAACGGCCTGGAGCACGCGGTGAATGTTGACGGCCTCGGACCGCAGCGGTGCTGGCTGGCTCAGATCACGCAGCTCGTCGAGCAGGCGCGAGAGCCGATCGACCTCGCGCACGATGATCTGGACATGGTCACGCAGAACGTCGCCATGCACCGTGGGATTACGGACGAGGAGCTGCGCCGCGCCCTTGATGGCGCCGAGAGGGTTCTTGATCTCGTGCGCGAGCCCGGCGCTCAGCAGCTCGAGGCCCGAGGAGCGATCCGCGTAGCGGCCGAATTCCTCGAGGTTTCGCCGCGCCCGTAGGTCGCGGAGAAGGAGCGTGGCGCCCTCGAGGGTCCCGACGGCGTCGAAGAGCGGGGAGACGGTGGCGGCGACGGGGATCGGCGCGTCGAGCGAGGTCAGGAGACCCTCGCCTCGGCGGTGGCCGTGACCGAGGGCCAGGGTTTCTCCGACCATCGCCAGGAGCCAGCCGTCTCCCGCCAGCAGGTCGTGCAACGAACGCCCGCGCGCCTGCCCGGTCGAGACGCCAACCAGACTCTCGCCGGCCTGATTGAGGAAGCTGACGGCACCCGCACGATCGACCACCACGACCGCCTCCGCGAAGCTTGCCAGGACGTTCGCCCAGTTGAGGGCAAGCGGATCGGACGCGGCGACGGGCGCGGCGCGCTCGGAGCCAGTGGTCCGCAGTGCTCGCCGGAGGGCCATCGGTGCGAGCGCGAGCGTATCACGAGGACCTGGAGGGCGCGAGGATGCGGCGGCATTTGACAGCGTGCAAGCGGCGGCATAACTGCCGCGCACTGGTGTGCGATGTCTCGATTCCCGCTCCGGATCGGACATGGTTTCGACGCGCATCCGCTCGTGGCTGGTCGCCCGTTGCGCCTGGGGGGTGTGCCCGTCGTGTACGAGCGGGGCCTCCAGGGGCACTCCGATGCGGATGTGCTCCTGCACGCTGTCGCCAACGCGCTGCTCGGGGCGATCGGCGAGGGCGACCTCGGGCGCCACTTCACTCCTGGCGATCCGCGCTACCAGGGCGCAGACAGCGCGCTGCTCCTCGGGCGCATCGCCGAGCGCGTGCGCGTGCGGGGCTACGTGGTCGTCAATCTCGACGCCACCGTCGTGGCGCAGGCGCCACGGCTCGCTGGGCTCGCGTCCGAGATGGAGAAGCGTGTCGGCGACCTCGTCGGAGCGGCCGCCGGCACGGTGAACGTGAAAATCTCCTCACCCGAAGGTCTCGGCGCCCTGGGCCGCGGTGACGGCATGGCGGCCTGGGCCGTCGTGTTGCTGCAGGGGGCGCCGGAGGAGGGGGCGGCAGGCTGATCGACGGACTCACGGGACGACGCTCACAGATCGTCGTCGCCCCCGGCGGCATCGGGCGCGGCGTCGTCGAGCCCGCCTCCGGCTTCCATCTCCTCGACCATCTCGTCGAAATCCTCGCCTGCCGCGTCCTCGCCGAGCTCCTTGCCCATGCGACGCATCCAGCGCGCCATGCTCTTGGGGTCGCTCTCGTCGACGGCACCGAGGGCGCCGGGGTCGGCGAGGGAATCCATACGGGCGTCCTCGGAGCGGAGCATCGCGAATCGTGACATCAGGCGGTGCAGCGCGCGGCCGCCGCAGTGACTGCAGGTCGGCTCGACGATCTCGCTGGCGCGCAGCGTGAGGACGCTCGTCTTACGCTTGCACGAGTCGCAACGGTACTCGTAGATCGGCATGGCGGCACCTCGGGGAAAAGACTAGCGCAAGGCCCCGCGAGCGGCCAGGCCCGAGGGGCGGGCGACCGCGTGACGATCCCGGGCGCTCACTTGAGGGACTTGGCCGAGAAGCCGCGCTCGCTCACCGACAGTAGCGTGCGCTTGCCGTTCACGACGGTCTCCACGGCCACATCGTGTCCCCAGAGGCGGTGCAGATAGCCCAGGGTCTTCTCCCCAGACTCGAGCTGCAAGTCGCGGCCGTCGTGGTGGTGGCGCAGGTACAGGGTCCGGGTATGACCGAAGTCGGCGTCCTCGATCTTGATCACGGGGACCTGGCCCATGCCGACGTTGCGGAGCAGGGTCTCTTTCACCTGCTGCCAGCCTTCCTCGTCGGAGATGTGGGTCACGACGAGCTCCTCGCCCTTTGGCTCGTAGCGAATGAGATCGAGCTCCCGGGCCAGCTCCTCGGTCAGGAAGCGACGGAGAAACGACGTGTCGCGGTCCGTCTCCCGTACCTGGAAGATCGATTCTGGCGGAGGGCTGTCGGCCGGAACTGGTGCCGGCGCCGGAGCATCCGCAGCGGCCGGGGCGGCCTCCCCGGTGCGTGTGGCCAGGTGCTGCCACAGGCTCAATCCGATGTGGTACGGATTGATGCTGCCGGGAATCGGGCGCACCACCTGGTTGTGGCGAACCAAGAACTCGAGATGCAGGCCCTCGGGCAGCTCGAGAGCATCGAGAATGCGTTTGTGCCAGTAAGAGGCCCACCCTTCGTTCATGATCTTCGTCTCGATCTGCGGAATGAAGTACTGCGCCTCCTCGTGAACGATGCCGAGGATATCGCGCTCCCACGCTGCCAGATACGGATTGTGCTCGGCGATGAACGGCAGCAGATCCTCTTCCGGCACGATGGGAACCTTGTGGAGGTCGGGTGCCGTGTACTGCGTTGGTTTGTGGATGCGCCGAAACGGGTCCGGGGGCGCCTGCGCGGCTTCCAGCAGGCGTTCCTCGTGCTCGGGACGGCCGAGCTTGCGGACGGCCAGGTTGCGGCGGCACTGGAGCGATACGGCGTGGGCGGCGTCGAGAATGCTCTCGACCTTCTCGAGGCCGATGGAGGGGTCCTCGATGTAGCTCCGGATGCGCTCCGCATGCGCCTTGAAGGTGCTGATCGTGAACTCCGGCCGCGTCGTCTTGAACGTGAAGTTGTTCCTGAAGAAGTCGTTGTGCGCGTACACGTGCGCCATCGTGATGATCTGCAGGCACAGTGAGTTGTCCCGCATCAGGTAAGCAAGGCTGGGGTCGGAATTGATCACCATCTCGTAGGGTAGGCCGCTGACGCCGTGATCGTAGAGCGTCTTCAGCTTCTCGTAGGCCTTGCCATACGACCAGTGCGGGTAGTGCGAGGGCATGCCCGAATAGGCCATGTAGCCGAGCATCTGGGCGGAGTCGCAGATCTCGAACTCCTGCGGGCACGGAGCGAGCCCGAACTCCTGGACGAGCGCGCGGATCCGCGTGTCCCAGCGCTCGAGCTCCTCGATCGTGTAGTCAGCCATGGTCACGGGCGCCGGCGGTGCGGGTCGAGACGGCCATCCGCGGCAGCGGTCACATCGTGGCCGCGCGGTCCTTGGCGAGAAACGCCTTGAAGCTCGGCCAGACGTCCTCCTTGCGCTCGATCAGCACAGTCTGGAAGTTCTCCGCGTCCAGACGACGAAAGATGTTCAGCATCGAGCTCTCGTAGTAGCGCGAGCCGAGGGGCTTGATCTCCCCGTAGCCGAACAGATTCGCCACCTCCGCGATGTCCTTCGCGGCTTTGAGGGCCAGGCGATTGTCGGATTCGAAGTTGTCTCCGTCCGAGCAATGAAAGGCGTAGATGTTCCAGAGCGACGGATGATAGCGCTCGGCGATGACGTCGAGGGTCTTCTGGTACCCGGAAGAGATGAACGTGCCGCCGGATTCCCCCTTGGAGAAGAACTCCTCCTCGGTCACTTCCCTGGCCTCGGTATGATGAGCGATGAAGACCAGCTCCACGTTGCGATACTTGGTGCAGACGAACTGAAAGAGCAAGAAGAAAAAGCTGCGGGCGAGGTACTTCTTCATGGTGTCCATCGAGCCGGAGGTGTCCATGATGCAGAACACCACGGCGTTGGACTCCTTGCGAATGCCGGTGGTGATGTGGCGGTAGGTGAGATCCTCGTCGTGGAAGGGAAACCGCGGCCCGGCGATGACCCCTTCGGGGCGGGTGCGGACGGCGAGCCGGCGCTTCACCCGGGCGCGCACAGTGCGGCGCTTGTCCAGGCGGGCGCGCACACCGACGCGGCGATACCCCTTGCGCTTGGTCTGGTCGATCGCGGGTACTTCGCGGAGCCGCTTGCGCTCGAGGTCTGGCAGCTCGAGATCCTCGAACATGATGTCGGTGAGCTCCTCGAGTGTGACCTCCGTTTCATAGTAGTCGACGCCGGGGCGGTCGCCGGCGCGGTCGGGCTGGCCCTTGCCCTCGCCATGGGCCTTGCCGACGACCTGCCCGGGCTGGCTGCTCCCGGCCCCCTGACCGGCGCCGGGGACGTTGTCGCCGTAGACGAAGCGATACTCCTTGACCCCGCGGATCGGCACCTTGATGAGCTTGTCCCGCGCCTTCCCGATGATGGACTCCTCGGCCAGGATGTCGGTGATGTTCTCGCGAATGGCCTGGCGCACCTTCTGGCGGTGGCGCAGGCGATCGCCGGCACTGCGATCGCTGCGCGCCGCATCGGAGCGGCGGTAGGGGCGGAGGATGGAGTCGTTGACGGAGATCATCGGCGTGGCTTGGACCGCCCGGAGCGCACACACCGGCGGCCAGGGTATGCCGAGCGATGCCGGGGCTGCCCCGGCAGCAGGTGGACACGGTTCAACGACGCGGCCGTCAGTCCTTCCACAGGTTGTTGGCGGCGTACTTCAGCACGACGTCGACGCAGTTCTGACAATAGCCATGGTCGAGGAGATTCTGGACCATGGTGTTGTGCTTGGCCGTCTGTTCCTCGTCGCGCGTGCGTGCCTTGGTGATGATGCGGCTGATGTCCCGCACCGACGTCATGAGCTTCTTCTCGATGGCTTCCTTGAGCGGCTCGTAGCTCGTGTAGCTCACGCGGGTGCCGCGGCGGCTGGCCGCCCAGAGGTAAGCGATGACCTCTTGACGAAAGCCTTCGGCGGCGGAGCCGATGATCGCGATCTGCTCCTCGATCGACTTGAGGAATCCCTCGTCGGGTTGGAGGTCCTCGCGCGTATTGCGATCCTTCACCTTGCTCTTGTTCACGAAGGCCTCGGCGTGATCGAGGTAGTTCTGGAACAGCGCCTCGGCCTGTTCCTGGTACGAGTACACGAACGCCTTCGTGATCTCCTTCTCGAGCATCTCGAGGTACTCCTTGTGCAGTACGTCCTGGAGAAACTCCAGGTGCTGCTTGCGGGTATCGTCCGGCAGGTCGGCTTCCTTGACCATGCTGATGAGGGCTTCCCGGGCGCTGATGGGATTGATGCAGTTGCCCTCGATGTTGTCGGACAGGGCGTTGTCGAGCGCCTTCATGATGAAGCGGGTCGAGATGCCGCTCATGCCCTCGCGCTTCGCTTCATCCCGCAGCTCGTTCGCGTCGATCTTCTTGGTCCGGCCCTTCTCGATGACCTCCTCGCCGTTGTACAGCTTGAGCTTGGTGAGGAGGTCGCACTTGGGCGTGGGCTCGAGGCGGGAGAGGATCGCGAACATCGAGACGAACTCGAGCGTGTGCGGCGAGACGTGGGCCTTGAAGTCGGAGTTGCGAATGATCTTTTCGTAGATCTTCACTTCCTCGGAGAGACGCAGATTGTAGGGCACCTTGACGACGACGATGCGGTCGAGAATCGCCTCGTTCGTGTGGTCGGCCTTGAACTTCTGCCACTCGGCTTCGTTGGAGTGCGCGACGATGACGGTATCGACGTACACCAAGCCGTGACGGCCGGGCGCCGGGATGACCTTCTCCTGGGTGGCGGTGATCATCGCGTGCAGATACTCGGTCTCGTTCTTGAAGACCTCGATGAACTCCACCACGCCGCGATTGCCGACGTTGAGCGCCCCGCTCAGGTCGAGGACGCGCGGGTCGCCTTCGGAGTACAGATCGAGCTTCGAGATGTCCTCGCTGCCGATGAGGACGGAGGTGTCCTGGTTGTTGGGATCGACGGGCGGAACCACGCCGACGCCGACGCGGTTGCGCTTGGAGAAGAGGGCGCTGATGATCGGCACCTCTTCGTAGCGGCCCCCGTATTGCTCCTTCAGACGAAAGCGGCAGACCGGGCAGAGGTCGCCCTCGATATGGAGCCCGAGCATCTTCTCGAATTCCTTGCGCAGATGCCGCGGCAGCAGGTGAAGCGGCTCCTCGTGCATGGGGCAATCTTCGATGGCGTAGAACGAGCCGCTTCCCTCGAGGCCCCGCTCGAGCTTCTCGATGAGGGAGCTCTTGCCGGAGCCGACCGGCCCCATCAGGTAGAGGACCTGCCGGCTCTCCTCCCCCTTGAGCGAGGCGGAGTGGAAATAGCGGACGATGTGCGCGATGGCCTTCTCGATGCCGAAGAATTCGTCCCGGAAGAAGTTGTAGACCTTCACCGCGCCGTCGCTGTAGAGGCGATGGACGCGCGGGTCCGGCGAATCCAGGATGTCCTGGGTGCCGGAACGCGTGATCAGGCTGTAGATGCGGGCGTGGGCGAGCTGTGCGACCGAGGAATCTTCGCGGACTCTATCGAGATATTCGAGGAAGGAACCGCGCCAGGTCCGGGCATCATGAGCGGCGCGATCTTCTTTGATGATCCTTTCGAAGCTAGTCCTGCCGGTGTCCATTCGGTTGTCTCCTCGGTCCCGGCTAGGGTCCGCCGGCAACCTTTCCGGACATTCGCAAGACGGCCACTGGCAAATGCATTAGTCCACTCTTGGACGTGAATTATACCGGCCCCGACACACAGCAACAAGCACGGGTCCGCGGTAGCAAGGCGCGAAGCTTGCTACCACTAATGACGCGCCGTGGTGCTGTCAGGAGCTGTGTGGACCACCCTCGCCACGCCCGCCTCCGTGCCCGGATCGCCGGGCACCACCACCCCACAGAGTCCACCGAGGAACGTAAGCCAGCGAGACGCTACCACTGGCTCCCCGCGGAGTCAAGGTAATACGGCGGGCGGCCTAGTTCTCGTCGTACAGGTCGGGGCGGTCGCTCTGCACAGGGCTCGGCTTGAGCCCGGGAACGATCGATACGCCGCTCGCGCCGACGCTGCCTCGACGAAGAACGGGAGGAAGCGTTCGAACGGCGCGCCCCGGGGGGCGCCGCCGGCGTCGCGAGCGGCAGTGAGGTGGCGTGTCTCGTTCGCCGCAGCGACGAACACGGCGGTCTGCTCGCCATCGAGAGAGAGGGAATGGTCGGTGCGGTCGCCGGCCACCTCGACGGCGGCGAGCAGGCGACCGTCGTCTGCCAAGCGGAGGTCGCCGTCGGCGAGCTCTCCGTTCTCACCGCGGCCGTCGAGCCATTCCGACGGCAACCCGAGGCGAGGGGCGAGCGCGCGGTCCGATCGCAGCGTCGTCGAGGGTAGCTGTGCCGGCTCCGAAGCGGCGCGCTGGCTCTGTAGCTCGCGCGCGTCATCTGCCGACTCGGTGTCGGGGTAGTGAGCGAGCATGAGATCGAGGGCGCGCTGGCGGGCGCGGGGCCCGAACGCTTCGCTGCGCGCCACGCGCAGCAGACGCGAGGCCGCGCGGTCGCGCAGCTTCTTGGCGCGCTTCGGCGCGGGCGTACCCATCCGCGCGAGGTGAAAGAGCGCCCGCTCGTATTCGCCGGAGCGGGAATACGCATCGACGAGCAGGTCGCGGGCTTCGTCGAGGTGCGGCGACCCGGGCTCGCGCGCCAGCAGATCCTCACCAGCGGCGATGATGGGGGCGTTCGAGACGGGGTCGCCGCGCCAGACTTGCACCGACCGCCCCACCAGGCCGAACACATTGAAGAGGCCGAAGTTCTGCAGCCCCTGGAGCCCACGGAGGCCAGCTCGGGCGAGCCCGTGGGCATCGCCGAGCGGCTTCCGATTGCTACCCATGAGCACGTAGCGCACGCGGGCGCGGCGGTGGTCGGCGACCGCGTGCCGCAGCGTACCGAAGCGATCGGTGCCCGGCTGCCTGAGAAGCTCCGTTGCGTGCCTCCCCATGTTGCTCGATGGCGCGTCCGCCAGCGCGCGAAGGCTAGTCAGTGCGTCCTGGTGTCGGCCCTCGAGATCGGCCGCAACGGTCTCGACGTACTGTGCTTCGTCGCCGAGGCTCGCGCCGGCAGGGGAGTCGTGGAGCTCCCGGGCAACGCTACGAATCGCTGCGGGCTCGGCCCGCACGAGGGCGAGAAGCATCGCATGGTAGGTCGGGACGACGACCTCGGGCATCCGGGGCAACGGATCCGCCGGTCGCAATCGCGGATCGCGCGCCGCCGCCGGTCCGGGCTCGGCAGGCGGCGGTTCTTCTCGCCGCGCCCGCGTCTCGCAGCCGGAAATGAGCCGGGCGGCCTCGAGGTGAGCGCGCGCAGTGGCCGGTTCGGCAGCGGCGCGCGCCCGCCGCAGCGCCCGGTTGCAGTCTGCGGCGGCGACTCGCGCCGCCAGCCGGTGCATTCGCGCCGGCGGAATGATGTCGCCGGACGTGGCGTTGCCGGGTGCGGCGTCGCGACGAAGATGCTCGCGATACCGATGCAGCGCCTCGCGTTCCTCGGCGGCCGGGCGGCGCCAGCGCCAGAGATTGCCGCCCGTGGCCGTGATCGAGTCGAGGGCGGCCGTGAGCGCAACGGCGGGATTGAGGCCGGAAAGGGCGATGCTGGTGAGCCGGCCGAGCGGTCGGGCGGCGTCGTTGACAAGATTGGCGATCCGGTTGTGCCGCGCGGCGCCCATCAGGCGCTGCGCGGTGACCAGCTCGTCGGACGCCATTGCCCAGCGCATGCGGCCGGCCAAGTACACGTCCGGGTCGCTCCGCAGAGCGTCCCGGAGCTGTTCGAGGTAGGCTTCCCGGGATGGCGACGAGCTGGCCTCGAGATAGTGCAGCTGATCCGCGAGCCCCGTGTCCTCACGGTCATCCCGCGCCCGGTCCAGATCGAGGCGGCGGATGGCCTCGTGCGCCGATTCCACGCCGTGTCGATCGTCGAGGAAGCGGGCCACCAGCGCCGCGCGCGCATGCTCGATGGCGGGATCGGACGCTGGCGTGAGGGCGTAGCCGGCCCGGGCCGGGCTGAAGCCCAGAACCCCCGCCAGGAGCGCCCGATGGAGGGCGAGGCCGGTACGGCCTGTGCCGCGGGCAGCGCCGGCGCGACCCCGCGCGCGGCGATCAGTGGACATCGGAGAGCACCGTATGGCGGTACGCCTCGAGCGCGCGCAGCTTGCCCTCCGCCTCGGCCTTCTCGGGAACGCCGTCGAGGCTGGCAATGCGGGCGTAGATCTCCATCGCGGCCGCCACGTGCGCTTCGAAGGCGGCTTCGTCGAGCTTGCCGTTGGTTCGTTCGCCGGCGCAGGTCCGCGCCAGGGCCGCCTGCAGATCGGCAAGCCGCAGGGCATGCGCTGCCGCGCGTGCGCTCTCGCTGTGCTTGGCAACCATGAACGCGGCGGAGCCGACCGCCGTGTCCGAGCCGCCGTCGAGCCAGGCGCGGTTCTCGATGATGGTGGAGAGGAGCCGTCCCTCGATGCGTTCCTCCTCGCGGCGGCACACCGACTCGTATGTCTCGCCGGTGTTGTCGCGCACCAGCGTATCCCAGGCGTCGAGCTTCGCGCGCAGGCTCGCGATCCGGCTCTCGAGCGTATCCGTGCGCTCCGGGAGGTCCGCCGCTCGCGCCATCGCCGCGATGACGGCGCCCCGCTGCTCCGCCAGCGGCCGGAGCGGCGAGTCGAGCCGCGCCACGGCCTGGAAGGCGCGTTCGGCCTTGGCGTAGTCCCCGAGCCGTACGTACGCTTCGGCCTTCGCAAAGGAGACGACGTCCGGCATGTCGGCCGGATGGAGCGTGCGGAAGTTCTCGAGGCGGGTCAATGTGACGGCAAAGAGGTTTCCTCCCGTGACATCGGCCGGAGGCGGGAAGCGATAGAGGTCATCGCGAAGATGTCGCGCGAAGTCGGCGAGCACCTCGATCAGGTTCTCGTAGGCGGCATGCTCGCCGTCGCGCTCTGCGCCGACGGCGGGCCGCGGCGATGTCAACAGGCAGAGCAGCACGCCCACGGCCACGAGCGGCCGCTGCCATCGCTGCACGTTCGTCGACCGGGGTGCGTGTCGGCTGGCGGTCATGCGCGGGGCGCCACGCGGCGCGCGGTTCCTATAGCACGAGAACGCCGGCTCCCCGAATGGCATCGTGTTTGAGTTGCCGCAGCGCTACGTTCGCCTCCGCCAGGGGAAAGCAGGCCGTGGTCGGGCGCAGGGGAATCTCCGCCGCGAGGCGCAGAAACTCGGCGCCATCGGCGCGCGTGTTGGCCGTCACACTGCGGATCTGCCGTTCGTAGAAGAGATGGCGCTCGTAGGTGAGCGGCGGAATGTCGGTGAGGTGGATGCCGGCCACGGCGAGCGTCCCACCGCGATCGAGTGCGGCCAGCGCGTGCGGTACGAGCTCCCCGGCGGGCGCGAACAGGATTGCGCTGTCCAGCGCCACCGGCGGGCGCTCGGTTGCGCCCGCCACCCAGGTGGCACCGAGCTCGTGGGCGAGGGATCGATGGCGATCGTCGCGGGTCATGACGTAGATCTCGCAACCGAGGTGTCGGGCCACCTGGAGGGCGATGTGGGCGGAGGCGCCGAAGCCGTACAGGCCGAGGCGACACCCGGGACCGATCTCCGCCCGCCGCAGCGCTCGGTAGCCGACAATGCCGGCGCAGAGCAGAGGCGTCGCCGTGGCGGCCCCGAGTGTGTCGGGGATGGGATAGGCGAAGTCCTCGTGCACCACGGCGAATTCGGCGTAGCCGCCCTGTTCGTGGTAGCCCGTAAAGCGGGCCTCGGCGCAGAGATTCTCTCGTCCAGCGGCGCAACGCCTGCAGCGGCCGCACGTGTGACGGAGCCAGGCGATGCCCACGCGCGCGCCCACGCGGAACCGCCCCGCGCCGGGACCGAGCTCGTCCACACGGCCGACGATCTGATGGCCCGGGACGATCTCCGCCGCTACGGGCGGCAGCTCGCCTTCGATCACGTGCAGGTCCGTGCGGCAGATGCCGCACGCCTCCACCCGCAACCGGATCATGTGCGGCCCGGGCACGGGCTCGGGACACTCGACGAATCGCAGCGGCGCCGAGTCGATCGGCGCCGGGTGGCCGAGAAGCATGGCCTTCATGGCGACACGGTGGGCGCGCGTGCTCGCGGGTACCACGCGAGCGGGGCAGTGGTCCCAACGGGAGTCGAACCCGTATTACCGACGTGAGAGGCCGGCGTCCTAAACCATTAGACGATGGGACCGTGCGAAAAAAGGCGGCCCGGTTCTAACAGATGGGCTATGTCGTCGCAAACCGCGTCGCCATGGCGCTCATTGCCTCACTGGCAACGAGGCGCCGGTGCGGTTCCAGGATCGCGGCCGGCGAGCGGGGCACCGCGGGTGAGTGAGGGCGAGTGGCTGAGGGGGCAGGACTCGAACCTGCAATCGCCTGATCCAGAGTCAGGTGGCTTGCCAATTAGCCGACCCCTCAAGACCGCCACAATCTGCAACGACGCTACTGAATAGGGGTAGGGGAGTCAAGGTGACGTCGCGCGCGAACGGCGGCATCGTTCGCCCCGGCGCCGCGAGCGCAAGCGCCACGGGTGCGACGCTCAGGCGTGCGCCGGCGCGGGCGTTCGCTCGAGCGCGGCGCGAATGCGGCGCACGGCGCGCTCGCGACTCATCAGGGCGATGACCTCGAAGATGCCCGGGCTCGCAGTCTTACCGGTGAGCGCGACGCGTGCGGGCTGCGCGAGCTTTCCGAGGGCGAGCTTGTGATCGGCCAGAACGGACTCGAAGGTTTCCTGCACGCGGCGCTCGGTCCAGTCCGCAAGGCCTGCCAGGCGGGTCCCCAGGTCCTCGAGGGCGGGCCGAATGGCGGGGGTGAGGAACTTCGCCGCCGCGTCCGGGTCGATGGCAACCTCATCCACGAGAAAACATGAGGCCTGCTCCGCGAGCTCGACGAGCGTCCTCGCTCGTGGCTGGAGTAGCGCGATGACCCGGACGAGCCAGGACAGGCTCTCCGGGGAGGGGTCGTCGACGGCGTGACCCGCCGCTGCGAGAAACGGCAAGGTGGCGCGAGCGAGATCGGCCGCGGAGCTGGACTTGATGTACTGCGCGTTGAGCCACTGAAGCTTCTCGGGGTTAAAGATTCCCGCAGCTTTGCCGACATCCTCGACAGTGAAGCACTGCACCAGCTCGGCCAGGGAGAACACCTCTTGGTCTCCATGCGACCACCCGAGGCGAGCCAAATAGTTGACCATGGCGGCAGGCAGGTAGCCTGCGTCCCTGTACGCCGTCACCGACATGGCGCCGTGGCGCTTCGAGAGACGCGCGCGGTCGGTGCCCAGAATGAGGGGAACATGGGCGAAGCCCGGGATGGGACAACCGAGCGCCTCGTATATCAGCACCTGACGGGGCGTGTTGGCGAGGTGATCGTCGCCACGGATGACGTGCGTGATGCCCATCTCCACGTCGTCGACGACGACGCACAGGTTGTAGGTCGGAGTTCCGTCCGAGCGGGCGACCACCAGATCATCGAGCTCCTGATTCTGAAAGACGACGCGACCCTTGATCAGATCGTCGACGACCGTCTCGCCCTCCCGCGGCGCTCGGAAGCGTACCGCGAAGGGCCGCTCCGGCGCCGGGCCGATGCGGCGATCGCGACACGTCCCGTCGTAGGCGGGCTTTCTGCCGGCGGCGAGCGCGGCCTCGCGCATCGCTTGCACCTCTGCCGCCGAGCATATGCAGCGATACGCTCGTCCGGAGCGCAGCAGCTGCTCGATGTACCGTTCGTAGATCGCCGTGCGCTCGCTCTGGCGGTGCGGCCCCTCGTCCCAGGTGAGGCCGAGCCAGGTGAGACCGTCGATGATGGCGAGCAGGTACTCCTCGGTCGATCGCTCCCGGTCGGTGTCCTCGATGCGAAGGACGAACGTGCCTCCATGGCGCCGCGCATGGAGATAGTTGAAGAGCGCGGTTCGCGCGCCGCCGACGTGGAGGTGTCCAGTGGGGCTCGGCGCGAAACGGGTGCGCACCGTCGCCATGTGGCCACGGCTAACAGGAGCATTCCGGCAAGTCAACGTGATTGGCGCCATTCGCTGGCGAGGCGGAAGCGCGCGCGCGGGCGCGTTCTTTGCACGTCGACTCCCATGGGTGCGCGTCGATGAGCCACGTCGTGCGCAACCTCACGCGGAACACTACGATCGCCGATCAGGCGCGTGTGGCCGCCAGCATGCTGACACGCATGCGCGGCCTCATCGGACGCCGCACGCTGGCGCGCGGCGAGGGCCTCGTGATCGGCCCATGCAGCGGCGTGCACACATTCTTCATGCGCATGCCGCTCGACGTCGTGTTCCTGAACCGGCACAATCAAGTCGTGTGCAGCGTGTCCGGACTTCCTACCTGGGCGATGCTGCCGTGGGTGCGCGGCGCGGCGCGGGCGATCGAACTGCCCGTGGGCACGGTACATGAGTCGCGCACGGCGGTCGGGGACCTGCTGAGCATCGAGCCCGATAGTGGCGCCGTGGCGCAGCCCGTGGTGTGCGCAGCGCCGGCTGCGGCCTGAGTGGAGCTCGGGGAGGGGGAATCGACGTCATGGCGCTCAAGAGGATTCTCGTCGTCGAGGACAACGAGGACAACCGACGGATCCTGATCTACCGGTTGCGAAAGATCGGCACGTTCGACATCGCGGAGGCGACCAACGGTCAGCAGGCCGTCGAGGCCGTGCGCGTGCAAGCCCCAGACCTCATCTTCATGGATCTCAAGATGCCCGTGCTCGACGGCTGGGAAGCCACCCGCCGCATCCGCGCCATGGAGAACGGCGCGCAGATCCGCATCATCGCCTTGACGGCGCAGGCCATGGCGGGAGACGAGGACAAGGCCTTGGCCGCCGGGTGTGACGACTATCTCTCCAAGCCCGTCGTCGATCCGAATCTCGTGCGCGAGAAGCTGGAACGGCTGCTCGGTCCGCTCGGGGCCAGTGAGCAGACCGCCGGCGCGTGACGCCCACCGCGACCGCGCGGCGGGCGCCGGGGGTGCGCAGCGTGCGGGAAATTGCCTCACCGCAGACCCTGGGCTATCGTGCCGCACGAGCCGTTAGCTCAGTCGGTAGAGCATCGGGCTTTTAACCCGAGGGTCCTCGGTTCGATCCCGAGACGGCTCACTCGCACCGATATGGCTCGAAGGAGCGCCGGGCGGACGGCCTCGGCGGCGGGCTGAGGCAATCTCGGCGCGGGCCGCGGGTGCACGGCGGGACGGAGGCGCGCGTGAGCGAGGCGAGAACGGACGAGGCGGCGGCGGTGGGGGCCGCTTCCGGCACGGACTTCATCCGGGCGATCGTTGCCGAGGATCTCCGCACCAACAAGCACGGAGGCCGCGTCGTCACTCGCTTTCCGCCCGAGCCCAACGGCTATCTCCACATTGGCCATGCGAAAAGCATCTGCCTGAACTTCGGCGTCGCCGCCGAGAATCCCGGCGGCGTGTGCCATTTGCGGTTCGATGACACCAATCCGACCAAGGAAGACGTCGAGTATGTGGAGGCCATCAAGCGCGATGTGCGGTGGCTCGGCTTCGATTGGGGCGATCGCCTCTTCTACGCGTCGGACTACTTCGAGCGGCTGTATGCCTGCGCGGTCCAGCTCATCCGTGAGGGAAAGGCCTACGTCGATGCGCTCAGCGCCGACGAGGTTCGCGACTACCGCGGGACGCTGACCGAGGCCGGGCGAGCGAGCCCGCATCGCGACCGGGCGGTCGAGGAGAGCCTCGATCTGTTCACGCGGATGCGGGCGGGCGAGTTCGCCGACGGCAGCTACGTGCTGCGCGGGCGGATCGACATGGCGGCGGCGAACATCAACATGCGCGACCCGGTCTTCTACCGCATCCGGCGCGCTGCGCACCACCGTACGGGGGACGATTGGTGCATCTACCCCACGTACGACTTCGCGCACTGCATCTCGGATTCCATCGAGGGCATCACGCACTCGCTCTGCACGCTCGAGTTCGCCGACCACCGGCCGCTCTACGACTGGATCCTCGACGAGCTGCGGGTCGAATGCCATCCGCAGCAGATCGAGTTCGCGCGTCTCAATCTGGCCTACACCGTCCTCAGCAAGCGCATTCTCTCGGATCTCGTGCGCCGCCGGCTCGTCGCGGGCTGGGACGATCCGCGCATGCCCACCATCGCGGGGCTCCGGCGACGGGGCTACACGCCCGAGGCTATCAGAACGTTCTGTGAGCGGATCGGCATTTCCAAGCGCGACAGCCTGGTGGACGTGGCGCTGCTCGAGCACTGCGTGCGCGAGGACTTGAATCGCCGGGCGCCTCGCGCGCTGGCGGTGCTGCGACCCCTCCGGCTCGTGATCGAGAACTATCCCGAGGGCCGGACGGAGGAATTCGATGCCGCGAACAATCCCGAGGACCCCGCAGCGGGCACCCGGAAGGTGCCGTTCTCGCGGACGCTGTACATCGAGCAGGACGATTTTCGCGAGGAGCCGCCACCGAAGTTCTTTCGCTTGGCGCCCGGACGCGAGGTGCGGCTGCGCTACGCCTACTACGTCAAGTGCACGAGCGTGGTGAAGGACGAGCGCAGCGGGGAGCCCGTGGAGGTCCGCTGCACGTACGACCCGGCGACGCGAGGCGGCGCGGCGCCGGACGGGCGCAAGGTGAAAGCTACGATTCACTGGGTGTCGGCGGCGCACGCCGCACCAGCCGAGGTGCGGCTCTACGACCGGCTTTTCAATTGCGAGGATCCGGCGGCGCAGAAGGAGAGCTACGCGGCGCATCTCAACCCGAGCTCCCTGGAGACGCTGCGAGCGTGCCGCCTCGAGCCCAGCCTGGCGCAGGCGGCGCCCGGGATGCGCTATCAGTTCGAGCGGCTCGGCTACTTCTGTGCTGATGCGATCGACTCCCGGCCGGGGGTACCGGTGTTCAATCGCATCGTCACGCTCCACGATCCCTGGGCCAACATTCAGCGGCGCGCGCGGCCTTAGTGCAGGGAGATCCCACCGTGGGCGCCGGAGGGTGGGATCCGAGCACGGCCGGCGGCCGCCCGCCGTGGCCTTCCTCGGCATCTGCCTGATCGTTGCGATGCTCGCGCGGGTCACGGCGGACTGGACGGATACCTATTTTGTCCATCTCGCCTGGGCGGCCGGCGCTTGGCTCATGGGTACAGCGGTGTGGCTCGCCTTCGTGGCCGCGAAGCTCCGCGGCTGACGGTGGCCACCCGCACCCCACGCCTTGATTTCGTGAGGCACGGCTGTTACCAAGCTGACTCTGCAACCTGCGGCCGTCACGCAGTTTTCGGCGAATCGAGGTCCCCGTCGTCCAGCCTGGCCTAGGACTCCGGCCCTTCAAGCCGGTGACACGGGTTCGAATCCCGTCGGGGACATCAAAGTCTTCGGGAACGAGATTCCTTCCGACCGCGACGTGGCGGCCGACCTGCGTGCGGTGATCACCCCGCGTATCCGCGCGCCACGAGCCTAGGCCGCCGACGCCATGTCCGTGTTCACCGCCCATCGCATCCTGATCGCCACCGCGACGGTGTTCTTCGCGTTCTACGGTGTCCGGGAGGTGATCGCCTACGGTGAGGGGGGCGGCGTCTCGGCGCTCGTCCAGGCGATCGTGTCCTTCCTCGCAGCGGTCGGGCTCGGGCTCTACTGGCGAACCATCCCGAAGGGTTGAGGGGTCGCGCGCGGGACACCCGCCGACTGGGGGAGGCTACGCTTCCTCGCCCGCCTCGCCCTCGGCGCTCCCGGCGATGATGCCCGCTCGCCCGGAGCCTTTCGTCGGACGTGCGATGCCGAGGCGCCGCTCGACCCCGCGGAGCCTGCTCGCGAGCTCGGGGAGTCGCGCCAGCATCATCATCGCCCGCTTCCAGCGCGCGTGGCTGAAGGCGGGAATACCCGAAACGATCTGTCCGTCGGGGATAACGCCGGCGATTCCGGTCTTCGCGGTCGCAATCGCGCCGCGCCCGATGCGCACCCCGCTCGCGACCCCGACCTGGCCGGCCAGGATGGTGTCGTCGCCGACGCTGCTGCTCCCCGCGATGCCAACCTGCGCTGCGAGAATGCACCGTTGGCCGATCGTGACGTTGTGCGCGATCATCACCAGATTATCGATCTTCGTACCCGCGCCCACGGTGGTGTTCCCGAAGGTTGCGCGGTCGATGGTCGTGTTGGCGCCGATCTCGACGTCATCCTCGATGATCACGCGGCCGACGTGGGGAATCTTGACGTGACGATTGCCCTCCCGAATGTAGCCGAATCCATCGTCGCCGAGCACCGCGCCGCAGTGGACGACCACGCGGGCGCCCAGGCGGCAGCAGCCACGGATGACGACGCGGGGAAAGAGCTGGCAATCCTCGCCGATCTCGGCCCCGGGTCCGACGTACGCCTGTGAGCCGATGAGCGTCCGGCTTCCGATGCGAGCGCCCGCCTTGACGACGGCCAGCGGCCCGACGGCCACCCCTCGGCCGAGTATCGCTCCGGGATCCACCACGGCCGAGGGGTGAATCCCCCGCAGCGGCGGGCGCTGTGGGTGAAAGCGCCGGACGAGGTCGATGAACCTGAGATACGGGCGCCCCTCGACCTCGATCTGGGCGCTGGTGACTCCGTCCACCGCCGCGTTTACCAGGACGGCGGCGGCGCGGCTGGCGCGAAGGCGCGCGAGGAACTTGGGGTTCTCGTAGAAGGTGATGTCGCCCGGACCCGCCGCCTCGACGCCCGCCACACCGCGGATCCGCACTGATCCGCCCGCAACGATCCGTCCACCAACCATCGCCGCGACGTCTTCCAAGGAGAACTCGGGTGCGTGCTCCATGGCGTCCCCTCCGCGACGTATCATCGGCGAGGCCCACCTGCGGAGCAAGCCGTCACCGCGAGGGCCGTTCGAGAGGCAGGCGAGTGGGCGCTGGGCCAAGGGAGCGCGGCGGACGCGCCAGAACCGGCACGCACCCCGTCACCCCGGTCGTCGCGCCGCAAGCGCGACCCGGCACCACGGGCGGGGTGAGGAGGCGACGCGCCGCTGGCGGGCGCGGCGCGTCAGACGCACGAGCGCCCAGCCGGGCAGGGGCGGTGATCGACGGACTGCAGCAGCGCGCAGGCCTGCCGGGACGCGGGCACCGGGCACCCGGTCGCCCTGGGCCCGGGAACGGCTACTTCTTGGCCGTGCCGAGGACGGTCTGCTTGAAGGTCTTCGCGACCGTGAACCCGACCTTCTTGCGCGCGGGAATCTTGATCGGCTCACCGGTCTGCGGATTGCGACCCATCCGAGCCTTCATCTTCCGCAGGCGGAAGATACCGAGACCGGGGATCTTCAGCGTCTCTCCCTTTTTGACGGTCTTGATCACGGTGCTGACGATCGCCTCGAGCAATTGATCGACCTGCTTCTTCGGAATATCGGTTTCGTCCGCGAGTTTGCTCACCAACTGCGCCTTCGTCATGTCGACATCCTCCCTCCGGTGGTTGAGCGGCGCGTACATTACGGCACCGCCTTGAGCCATGTCAAGCTGAGCAGGCCCAGAAAATCGCCATTTGGCGGCTCCAAAGCGGATGTCGGCGTGGCGGCCGCCGAGGCGGAGCGCGCGCCGCGATGGGGGACGCGGTGATGCGTTCGTCAGCGTCGGAACTCCGGGCGGCGCAACGGCTGCGCACCAGCCCCGGAGCCGGCGGTGCGGCCAGCGATCCGGCAATCGCGTGCGGTCTTGCATCCTCGCCAGGGGGCGACGTGGGCGATTCGACGTGATATCGCGGGTCGTGGCTCCGGAAAATTGGCATTTCGATTGCTCCCGCGCCTCGGTGTTGCGGAGGCGCATTGCGCACGGGTAGCTTCCGTCCGACAGCCGGGTGATCGCATCGTGCATGGGGGCAAGCGGTGACTGTAGAAATACGAAGCACACTCGAGCGGATACTCGGCACGTACGATGACATCGACCGCCGTCTGGCCACGGTCGGCGGGTTGCCTGCGCTGCTCGAGCTCTACGAACGGGTGCGGCGCGAGCTGGAACGTGTGTCCTTCCAGGAGATCGACCAGGTCACGGCGGAGATCAAGGACGTCATCGAAGCGCTGCTCAAGATGAGCTACGAGCTGCGCAAGGTGCACAACCTCAAGCTGATCTTCGAAGCAAAGACCTCCACCAGCAACGACTGATCGGCTCATCCCCACGTCTCCGTGAGGGCAGGCGCCGCCTGACGCGCTGCGCGGGAAGGCGGCGACCAAGGGCGGAGACACCGGACTGGCGCGGGTTGCGCCGGTCCCCCCCGTGTCCCGGCTCGCTTGCGCGGTGCTTGCGCAGTTGCAACGTCCTGGGCCATGCGGCTTGCCAAAGCAAAAAACATGGCAAATTTGCGCGACTGCTGCTTGCAAACCTGCACTCGTCGGCGATAGAATCGGCTGATCGATTTGCGGTGCGTTCGAGCGGCGTCCGGCAGCCATGCCCGTCGGATGCTGGGTGCACCGTATCCCGGAAGGTGGCGGAGCGGCGGCGGGTAGCGGGCCTCCGGCGGACAGCCGGAGTGGCGCGCTGCAGGTGGAGTACTCCGGGTCGGAGGAGTTACACCGTGGCCACCGAGCCCACTCGACCTGAGGAAGTCCCCGGCTCTCCCGAGCGCCCCAGTGGGCTGACGTCTGGCAACGGCGCCGGGTTGCGCGCCGAGCCGACGGCCGCCCGTCAGGAACGCGTGCTCTCCGAGATGTCCCACGAGCTCGGGAACTTCTTTCACAAGCTCTACTACTGGGCCGAGTATCTGCGGAATGAAGGACCGGTGAGCAGCGGCAGCAATGGGGAGCAGACCGCGGGTGAGATGCTCGAGCGGACCATCCGGCACCTGGAGGGCTTTCTCAAGGTCTCACTCGAGTACTTCGCCCCGGTCGACGTCAGTCCCATGCGCATGACCGGGAACGACCTCCTCGACAGCTTCGTCAGCAGGCTGTCGACCCGGCTATGCGGCACCAACGTGGACGTGAGTCGGCCCGACGGCCAGGGCGTGCCCGAGGTCCTCGTGGACCCCGGGCGCACGTCGCAGGCGCTCGAGATCGCGGTGCGCCGCGTGGCGCAGCAGGTCGGAGACGACAGCCGCCTCGCGGTGGCGATGCGGACGGCGACCTATGGTGACCGGCCGTGCGTGGAGCTTCGGGTGGTGATCGAGCACCCCAGCGAGCGCTCGCCGTTCTTCGAAACGGCCGAAGCCGGGGTGGAATGGGCCCTCATGGAGAAGCTGTTCGAGCTGCACGAAGGTGGCGTCTGCGAACATCTTGTCGCAGGGCAGGCATGTGGGTTTAGCATCTTCGTTCCGGTGAGCCGTTGAGTCTGGGGGACGAGGCCGAGGCACCGTCGATCGCGGAGGAAGGGAAACCGATGCAGACCAAGATTCTGGTTGTCGACGACGACCCGTTCATTTGCAAGCAGCTGGAAGAGCTGTACCGATCGCATCAGTACGACGTGGTCACCGTGAACACTGCTCCGGACGCCATGCGCACGCTCACCGAGCAGGAGTTCTCGCTCATGGTCTGCGATTTCAAGATTCCGGGGACGGACGGGCTGAGTCTCACCCGGGAGGTGCGCGAGCGCTGGCCCGACCTCGACGTGGTGATGATCACCGGCTACGCCAGCATCAAGGGCGCGGTCGAGGCCATCAAGCAGGGCGCCAGCGAGTACATCACCAAGCCGTTCCAGAAAGAGGAGATCCTGCTCGCGACGGAGAAGATCCTCGAGAAGCGGCGTCTGCTCGACGAGATCAACTACCTCCGGAGCCAGCTGTCGGATCGGTACTCCTTCGCCAACATGGTGAGCCGCAACCGCGTGATGCACGAGATCTTCGAGAGCATCACGGTGCTGGCGCAGAACGACGCCACGGTGCTGATCTTCGGGGAGTCGGGGACGGGCAAGGAGCTCGTGGCGCGCGCCGTGCATTTTCAAGGCAGGCGCAAAAACGGCCGGTTCGTGCCCATCAACTGCGCCGCCTTTCCCGACACGCTGCTCGAGAGCGAGCTCTTCGGCTACGAGCGCGGGGCCTTTACCGGCGCGGTGCACGATCGCGTGGGCAAGGTGGAGCTCGCGAGCGGCGGCACGCTCTTCCTCGACGAAATCGAGAGCATCTCCCTCAGCATGCAGCTCAAGCTCTTGCGCGTGCTCGAGGAGCGCGAGGTCGAGAAACTCGGCAGCAACCGTCGCATCAAGCTCAACATGCGCGTCATCGCGGCGACCAACGCCGACCTGTCCCAGATGGTGGCCGAGGGGCGCATGCGCGAGGACTTCTACTACCGCATCAACGTCGTGCCGCTGCGCCTCCCGCCGCTGCGCGAGCGCCTCGAGGACATCCCCCTGCTCGTCGGGGAGTTTCTGAAGAACAACGAGAACGCGCGCCAGAAGAGCATCACGCGGCTGTCCAACCGGGCCCTGTCGCAGCTCATGAACTACGGGTGGCCCGGAAACGTGCGCGAGCTCAGCAACGTCGTCGAGCGGGCAGTGCTGCGCACCACCGGGCCGGTGATCCGCGATGTCGATCTGGCCGGGCACGGACAGCGCAAGGGACTGACGGAGTCGTCGCGACCGGCCTACGACTACGAAGTGCCGCTCAAGGAATGCCTGCGCCGCGCCGAGAAGGACTACCTCACGCAGGTATTGCGGAAGTACCGTGGGGGCATCAATCTCACCGCCCGGCACGCCCTCGTCGACGCTGCGACCCTGCACCGCAAGATGAAGCTCCACGGGCTGCGGCGCGAGGACTTCCGCGCCAGGGGGCGTAGCAGCGCCAGCAATCCCGAGGCGCCGCTGCGCAACGCGAGCTAGGTCGGCGGGGGCGGGAGCCGCGCACGCGGTGGTCTTCGACGTGTCCGCGGCACCACCCCGGCCGCGCGTGCCGGCGATTGCAGACCTGCGACCGCTCGGCTAGTTTCCCCGTCCACCCCGGCGATTCGCCGCAACCGGCGGTGAGTTCTGTGCATCCCGACAACGCGCCTCCGGGGCGCGGCCCCCAGCCACGTGAGCGTTGCCGTCGATATCGTGAGTGGGTTCCTCGGCAGCGGCAAGACGTCGGTGCTGCGCCACGTGCTGGCTGGCGGTCTTCGCGGGACCCGCGTGGCCGTCGTCATGAACGAGATCGGGGAGGTCGGCATCGACAGCCACGTGCTCACTGGCCTCGGAGCCATCGAGAAGCTCGTGGAGCTGTCGAACGGTTGCATCTGCTGCTCCATCGACGAGCACCGCTTCGACGTGGCGGTGCAGGACCTCCTGGACACGGTTCGCCCGGACCTGATCGTGATCGAAACGAGCGGCGTCGCGGATCCGGGAACGCTCGCCGCGCGGATCCAGGGCGCAGGGCTCCGCGTCGATGCCGTGATCACCGTCGTCGACGCGAGCGCCGCTCGTCGATGGCTCCGCGAGACGGCCGTGGCGCGCAGGCAAATCGAGGCGGCGGACTTCCTGGTCGTCAACAAGACCGATCTGGTGACGTCGCCGGAGCTCGCGACCCTGGGCCGGCGCCTGCGGCGCCTGAACCGACGGGCGGCTCTGGCGCACGCGTGCCACGGACAGGTCGATCTGCCGTTGCTCTTCGGGCCGGAGGTGGGCGGGTATCGCCGGCCGGCGGCGGCCGGGGGTGAGCCCCCGCCACAGGATGGCCACCTGCGCGCCGATCGGATCGGGGCGTTCGTGTACCGCACCGAGCGTCGGCTCGAGCGGGAGCGATTCGAGCGCGCCGTGGCGACGTTCCCGCGGGACGTCTTTCGGGCGAAAGGCATGATCCGCTTTGCCGGCCACGATGGCCCCTGGCTCTTCAACTACACCTGCGGCCGGAGCGATCTCGGCTTCGTCCGCCTTCCCGGGGGCTCGAGTGCATCACAGGTCGTCCTGATCGGGCGGGAACCGGCGCGGTATCGCGACCGCGTGCTGCGGGCGCTCGGCCGCTGCGAGGTACGCGATGCTGCCACGTGACGCACGGCAGTGGCGGCGCGTCGCCGCGCGGCTCCCGGTCGCATGTGGCAACGGGGGCGAGCGCCCAGGCGAGGCAGGGAGGCGGGGGTCGAGGCAAGCGGCGCGAGTAAATGCTTGAGGCGCAAGGGCGTTTCGCGTAGCATGAACCGCGCGAGGGATTGAACGGTGCTTTCGTACCTTGTCACTGGCGGCGCAGGCTTCATCGGATCTCACATTGCGGAGGCCCTCCTCCGGGAAGGTAATAGCGTCCGCGTCCTGGATGATCTGTCGACGGGAAGTCGGGACAATCTCGCCGGCTTCGACCGCCTGCCCGGGCGCGTGGAGTTCCTCGAGGGAGACATCCGTGTTCCGGGCGACGTCCAGCGGGCCGTCGCAGGTGTCGACGGGGTGTTTCACGAGGCGGCGCTGCGGTCGGTTCCGCGCTCGGTGGACGATCCGCTCAGCAGCAACGACGTCAATGTGACGGGGACGCTGCAGCTCCTGATCGCGTGCCGGGACGCCAAGGTTCGGCGGGTCGTGTACGCGTCGTCCTCGTCCGTCTACGGCGACGACCCGACGCTGCCGAAGGTCGAGGTCCTGCGCCCATCGCCCATCTCCCCGTACGCGGCAACGAAGTTGATGGGCGAATACTACTGTCAGATCTATACCAGGCTCTACGGCGTCGAGGGCGTGAGCCTGCGCTACTTCAACGTGTTCGGCCCGCGGCAGAGTCCCGAGTCCAAGTACGCGGCGGTGGTGCCGCTCTTCATGGCCGCGGCAATGCGGGATGAGCCGCTCGAGATTCACGGCGACGGCCTGCAGTCGCGCGACTTCACGTACATCGACAACGTGGTCGCCGCGAACCTGCTGGCGATGCGTTCGCCGAAAGCCGCCGGCAAGGTCTACAACGTCGCCTGCGGGGCCCGCTACTCGGTGCTGGACGTGGCCACGGCCATCGGCAAGGGTCTGCGCCGCGACGTACGATTGGATCACCAGCCCGCGCGCGCGGGTGACGTTCGCGACACGCTGGCGGACATCTCGCAGGCCCGCGCCGATCTCGGCTATGAGCCGCGCGTCGCCTTCGAGGATGGCATGCGGCGCACCTGCGAGTATTTCGCGGCGCACGCCGGCGGCGGAAAGCGCCCGGCGCGGTAGAGCAGCGAACGAGGCGTGACGCTCGGGACGCGTGGCCGGAAGAGGGGCTCCCGAGCCGGCGCCCCGGTTGCAGGCACGGGGGAGGCATGGCCGACGACCTCCGCAAGGACTCCGAAGATTTCATCCGCTACTGTACCGAGATCGTCCGCCGTATCGGACGGGGGGGATTCACCGATATCCCTCATCTCGTGTCACTCTACGAGCAGCTCAAGCGCGCGCTCGAATCCGTGAGCCACCAAGAGCTCGCCTGGGCCGACCAGCAGGCGCGCCGACTGATCGAGAAGCTCGTGGCGATGAACGCCAAGCTCGCCATGCTGCGGCGTCTCAAGGCCACGCTCGGCGCTTCCGGAGATGGCGACGGGGGCTCGGAGCACGGACCGCCGGGCTGAAGGCCCCGATCTCATCCGAGCGGCGGCATCTCGACGAACTCGGCGACGGTCGGCCCTTTGGCGCCCCGTTGTAGCCGCGCCGAGGCGATCCGGACGTCGTGATCGAAGGAGACCCACCACGACTTGGCGACGACCTCGCCGAGGATCCGGTCCTTCTCCTCCAGCACCTGCAGCGGGTCCAAATCGTAGGCGGCGGTCCACGCCGATCGCAGATGCGACGTGGTCGGCGCGAGATCCGCCAGGTGCACGAGCCCGGCGCCATCGCTCTCGACGACCACGCACTGATGCGTCGGGGTGTGGCCGCCGGTGACGACCGTCCGCACCGAAGGCGTGAGGGACGTCGCCCCATCGATCCGCTCCACGGCGTGGCCGGCGAGGGGATCCACGCACTCGCGCAGGTGGCCATACGCCGCCGCGAGCCGTGCGTTGGGCGGTGATAGCGCGACCCGCAGCTCTCGACCTTGCACGACGTGACGCGCGCGCGGGAAGGTAGCGCGAAGGGCATCGGTGGGTCCGCGGCGCACGATCCCGCCGCAGTGATCGAAGTGCAGATGCGACAGGACCACCATCGTGACGTCCTCCGGCACGAGACCGAGAGCGGCGAGCTGTCCGATGATCCCAGCGCTGCGTTCGGGACGGTAGATGCCTGCCTCTTTCGGGCTCAAGCGGTCGCCGATGCCCGCGTCCACGAGGATCACCTCGGCGTCGGCCATGATGAGCGGGCAGGCGAGGCTCATGTGAATCCGATTGTGGTGATCAGCGGGATGCTCCCGCTCCCACAGCGTTCTCGGCACCACCCCGAACATGGCGCCGCCGTCGTCCCACCAGAAGCCATCGTTGAGAAGGTGAACCGTGGCGCGGCCGATCGTGAGTCGAGGGATCTGCATGCGTCGCGTCCGTCGGCCGAGTGGGTAGCACCGGGGGCGGAGTGCACGCAAACCATGGCGCGCCGGGTGGAGAGCACGGCCCGCCTGCCTCCCGGCGCCGCGCGTTCGATGGCGTTCGGGCGGCGCGCGCCGCTCTCGCGGTGCCGCTCTCGGCGGCGAACACGGGGGGGCGTGCTCGTTGACTCGCCTGCCGGCCGCTGCTAGCTAGGCACCAGAGGATCGAGCCATCGCATGCATGGTCAGTCGACGAGCGCCCTCGGTCAGTTCCTCGAGATCCTGACAAAGCCCGACAACATCCCGATCGTCGGGATGCTCGTGCTGGTGCTCTTCTTCACGTGGATCGCCCTCAAGCAAGGGCTCAGGAACGACCGCCTGCTGAGCCAGGGGAAGCTCGACGAGATCCTCGAAGACATGCAGCGCTAGGCCGGCGTTCCGTCCCCCCGCCCCGCACGTTTCATCGACATCCGTTGTGTTGCATCTGCGAGGCCGCGCGCCGTCGCCGCGGCGCCTCCCGGCGCGGGCACGAAGGATGATCAGATGATCTTGTTGAGCGGGTACTCGATGATGCCGACGGCGCCGGCGCTCTGCAGTCTGGGAATTAGCTCCCGCGCGACCGCTTCCGCGATCACGCTCTCCACCGAGAGCCACTCCTCGCCGTGGAGGGCCGCCGTCGGATAGAGCTGCGCGACGGTCGGCGCGGTCAGGCTCGGGATCAACGCGACGACCGCATCGAGGTCATCCCGCCGGACGTTCAACTTGATCCCCACCTTGGTCTCGGCGACGAGGGCGCCTTGGAGCAGGAGCCGAATCTGGTCCACCTTGGCGCGCTTCCAGGGATTGGTCCACGCCTCGTTGTTGACGATGAGCTGCGGGTTCGACTCGAAGAGGTCGCAGACGATGCGCAGCCCGTGCGCGCGAATGGTGCTTCCCGTCTCGGTGACTTCGACGATGGCGTCGACCAGCCCTTCGGCGGCCTTCGCCTCGGTGGCGCCCCAGGAGAACTGCACGTTCACGGCGACGGAGCGGTCGGCGAAATACCGTCGCGTGTAGTTCACCAGCTCCGTTGCCACGGTCTTTCCGTGAAGGTCTTCCGGGCGGGTGACGGAGGAATCCATGGGCACGGCGAGCACCCAACGCGTCGGGCGCAGACTCGCCTTCGAGTAGACCAGATCACACGCCACCGTGACGTCCGAGCCGTTCTCCAGGATCCAATCCTTCCCCGTGATCCCCGCGTCGAGGTTACCGCTCACCACGTACCGGGATATCTCCTGGGCGCGGACGAGGTTGCAGGTGATCTCCGGATCGTCGATCGCCGGAAAGTAGCTCCGCGCGTTGGTGGTGATCTTCCATCCCGATTTGCGGAACAGCTCGATCGTCGCCACCTCGAGGCTGCCCTTCGGGATCCCGAGCTTGAGGACGTTCATCGGCGCGGCGCATCCTGCGCTTTGTAGACGAGAGCGGGATCGAAGACGCGCTCGCCATCCACCACCCAGGCTCCCGCGGTGTGCCGGCGGAAGAAGCACGCACGATAGCCCTCGTGGCAGGCCGCACCGCCGACCTGATCCACCGTGATCAGGAGAGTGTCGCCGTCGCAGTCGACCCGGATCTCGCGCACGTGCTGCACGTGCCCGGAGCTCTCGCCCTTGCGCCAGAGCGACTTGCGAGAGCGACTGAAGTAGCAGGCGCGGCCCGTCCGGATCGTCTCGTCGAGAGCTTCCTGGTTCATGTACGCGAGCATCAGCACCTCGCCGCTGCTCGCTTCTTGCACGACGACGGGGATGAGCCCTTCGTTCTTGGCGAAGTCGATGTCGGAGGGCATGGCGCGTCCCGTAACACAGGGGCAGTGGGCCTGCAACTAGAGCCGCGAACTGGCAGGTGTTTTGCGTTGCTCGCGGCCTTTGGACTATACTCCGCGCACCGTGAAGATCCCGATTCGCGAGATCAAGGACGTGCCACAGGTGGCAGCGTTCGCGGAGGAGGTCGGAGAGCTGAACGGTCTTCTGCACCACGGCGTGCCCGACTACGCGGCGACGAGCAAGATCGGGGTCAGCGCGTCGTTCTATCGAGCCGGCATGGATGTCTTCGTCGATGGCGAGCTCTGGGGGCTGTTTCAGGGGACCTGCAGTCGATGTCTGGTCGAGTATCCCTTTCGATTGGCAAGAAATTTTGCGGTGGTGCTGGCTCCCGCGAGCGAGCTCGGCCCCGAAGGCGGCGATCACCGGCTCACCGCCGACGATCTGGCGTTGAGCTTCTATCACGGGGAAGAGATCGATCTGTCGCCGCTCGTGCACGAGCAGACGATCCTCGCTCTCCCGACACGGCCGCTGTGCGATCCCGCGTGCCGCGGCCTCTGCCCACGGTGCGGTGCCAGTAGGAACGACGGAGATTGCGGATGTGTGGCCGACGCCGGGGATCCCCGGTTGGCCGTCCTCCGTGGTCTCAAGATGAGCGGTTAGCTCCCGTGGCAGCGGAGGCTCGCAGCTCCGGAGCATCCAGAGAGGAATCCGAACCATGGCGGTACCCAAACGACGGACCTCGCGTTCGAAGCGCAACAAGCGCCGGTCGCACGATGCGCTCGTGGTTCCACAATGGGTGACGTGTCCAAGTTGCGGGGAACCCGCGCGACCGCACACCATCTGTGGACATTGCGGCACCTATCGCGGCCGCAAGCTCGTCGAGATCGAGGAGAGCTAGGCCCGTGCGCCGCGGGTGGCCGCGCCTGAGCAAGCGCAGGCCGCGGCGTTCGCCCGCTGCTGGCGAAGGCATGCGCGTCGCCATCGACGCGATGGGTGGCGACCATGCTCCCGACGCGACGGTCGCAGGGGCGGTGCTGGCGGCGCGCGAGCTGGGCGCGCGGGTGTGGTTGGTGGGCCATCAGGATGTCCTGCGGGCCCGGCTCGAGCGACACGCCGCCGAGCATCTCTCGATCGTGCTCCATCACGCCCCTGACGTCATCGGGATGGACGAGCCCCCGGTCGCGGCTGTGCGCCGCAAGCCGCGCTGCTCCCTGCGCGTTACCCTCGATCTTCTGCGGGAAGGCACGGTGGACGCCGTGGTCAGTGCCGGCAACTCGGGCGCGGTGCTGGCGGGAGCGCTGTTCACGATCGGACCGCTTCCGGGCGTGGATCGCCCCGCCATCGCGGTGCCGATGCCGGCCGAGCACGGCCACGTCATTCTCGTGGATGCCGGCGCCAGCGTCGACGCCGACGCGATGCATCTCGTGCAGTTCGCCGTCATGGGAGAGACCTACGCCCGCGCGCTCCGCGGACAGGCACGTCCGCGCGTGGCGCTGCTCAGCAACGGCCAGGAGGCGGGAAAGGGCACCGAGACGACGCGCGCGGCCAGCCGCCTGCTCCGCACGCTGCCGATCAACTTCATCGGCTACGTCGAAGGACGGGATCTGGCGCAAGACGTGGCGGACGTGGTGGTGTGCGACGGGTTCGTCGGCAATGCCGTCCTGAAGGCCGTCGAGGGCTTCGGGGTGACGGCGTCGCGTCTGTTGCGTGAGGCCTTCAGGCGCACCTGGAGGGGCCGGCTCGCCTATCTCCTCGCGCGGGATGCATTGTCGCCGTTCCGTGAGCGCATGGATTACGCCGAGTACGGAGGGGCGCCGCTGCTCGGCATCGACGGAGTCGCCATCGTGGCCCACGGTAGCTCCGGGCCGGTGGCAATCCGCAACGCGATCCGGGTGGCGCACGATTCGGCCCGACTCGGCGTGAACGCCGAGCTCGCAGACGCGCTGCGGGCACTGCCACCGCAGGAGTCCGCGGCCAGCGAGCGGCGCCGGCGACTGTGGGAGCAGCTCCGGGGACGGCTCGCGGCGCGACGCGACGGACGCGACGCGTCCGCGACCGGTCCGTCGCACCGCGAGGATCCCGCACCGAGGCGATGACGATGGCGCGCGCCTTTCTCTTTCCGGGCCAGGGAAGCCAGCACGTCGGCATGGGGGCCGATCTTGTCCGCGAGTTTCCCGAGGCGCGCCGGACCATGGAGGAGAGCGACGACGCGCTCGGCTATGCGCTCAGTCGGCTGTGCGCCGACGGGCCCGAGAGCACGCTCGCGCTCACGGAGCATGCGCAGCCGGCGATCCTCGCCGTCAGTGTCGCGGTGCTGCGGGTGCTCGAGGAGCGCGCCGGCGAACGCCCGGAGATCGCGGCGGGCCACAGCCTCGGCGAGTACACGGCGCTGGTCGCCGCGGGGGCGCTCGAGTTCGGTGTCGCCTTACGCGTCGTTCAGGCGCGGGGGCGCTTGATGCAAGAGGCAGTGTCCCCCGGCGTGGGCGCGATGACGGCCATCGTCGGTGTCGACGCGTCGATGATCGAGGAGTGGTGCGCGACGGTGCGTCGTGATGGAGAGGTGGTCGGACCGGCCAACTACAACGGGGCGGGGCAGATCGTCATCGCCGGGCACGCCGCCGCCGTCGATCGAGTTGCCGCGCTGGCAAAGGACCATGGAGCCCGGCTCGTCCGCCGACTGCCCGTCAGCGCTCCGTTTCACTGCGCTCTCATGAGCCCGGCGGCCGAGGCGCTGGCGGGGGTGCTGCGTGGCGTCCCGTTTCGGGCGCCGCGGGTTCTCCTCGTGTCGAATCTCGACGGGTGCCTCGTCTCCGATCCGGCGGAGCTCGCGCAGCGTCTCGCCAGACAGGTCGAGCAACCGGTGCGATGGGATCGCTGCATGGCAACCGTCGTTGCGCGCGGATGCACGCAGGCGCTCGAGCTGGGACCCGGGAACACGCTCTCGGCTCTCGCCCGGCGCATGGCACTCGGCCTCACGAGCCGACCGGTGGGTACGGCGGCCGCCGTCCACGAACTGCTCGGCGGGGCGACCGCGTGACCGAGCTCGCCGGACAGGTCGCGGTCGTCACCGGCGCCTCGCGCGGCATCGGCCGGGCCGTTGCCACGGAGCTGGCGAGTCGGGGGGCGTTCGTCATCGTGAACTATGTGCAGCAGGCCGCGGCAGCCGCCGCGCTCCTGGCGGAGCTGCGGGGCGCCGGCGCCGCGGGAGAGCTCGTACAGTTCGACGTCGGCGATGCGGAGCAGGTCGGTCCGGCGGTTGACCAGATCGTTGACCGGCACGGGAGAGTTGATATTCTCGTGAACAATGCGGGGGTGTCGGCAAACGCCCTCTTGCCGCGACTGAGGGAGGCTGCCTGGGACCGCCTTCTCGCCGTCAATCTCACCGGCGTCCTGCGGTGCACGCAGGCGGTGCTGCGACCGATGCTGCGTGCGCGCTATGGCCGCATCGTCAACATCACGTCGATCGTGGCAGGCATGGGAAACGCCGGGCAGGCCGGCTATGCGGCAACCAAGGCGGGCGTGGAGGGTATGACGCGCTCGCTAGCCCGCGAGGTGGCCGCGCGTGGTATCACGGTGAACGCCGTCGCCCCGGGGGTGATCGCCACGGCCATGATCGACGAGCTTCCCGAAACGCTCCGTGAGGAGTATGTCCGCTTGATACCCATCGGGCGGATGGGGACCGCGCAAGAGGTGGCAGCCGTCGTGGCGTTCCTGTGCAGCCCGGAAGCGGGCTACGTGACCGGGCAGGTCATCGGCGTCAACGGCGGCCTCTACATGTGATAGGGAGCACGGCAGCCCAGGAGGGGTCCGGCACCCAGCCCCGGCGCTCGAGCAGAGGAGGTACGGCAGGATGGCATCGTCGACGGATTCGAGATCGACAGTCGAAACCAAGGTGCGGGAGATCGTCTGCGAACAGCTCGGAGTCAGTGACGAGGAAGTCACCCCCGATGCCTCCTTCGTCGAGGACCTGGGCGCGGATTCGCTCGACCTGGTCGAGTTGGTGATGGCGCTGGAGGAGGAGTACGACACCGAGATCTCGGACGAGGAAGCGGAAAAGATCAAGACGGTTCAGGACGTCATCGACTACATCGAGCGTCACAAGGGCCTCACCTGAGCGCTCGTCCCGAGCGCGAAACCCCGTGCGGAGTCCAGCAGCAATCCATCCCCCCCCGCGTGCCGGCGCCCGCAACCGAGGCGCGTGCGCCACGCGCAACGGAGCAGCATGTCAGACCTAGAGCGCGTCGATCCGGAAATCTACGAGGCCATCCAGCAGGAGACCCGCCGGCAGGAATACAACCTCGAGCTCATCGCGTCGGAGAACATGGTGAGCGACGCGGTGCTCGAGGCGGCCGGCTCGGTGTTGACCAACAAGTACGCCGAGGGCTACCCCGGGCGCCGTTACTACGGCGGCTGCGAGTTCGTCGACATCGCCGAACGCCTGGCGATCGACCGGGCGAAGGCGCTCTTCGGTGCGGAGGGAGTCAACGTCCAGCCGCACTCGGGTTCGCAGGCCAACATGGAGGTCTATTTCGCGCAGCTGAACCCGGGGGACACGATCCTCGCCATGAACCTGGCGCATGGCGGGCATCTCACGCACGGCAGCCCGGTCAATTTTTCCGGTCGGTTCTTTCACGTCGTCCCCTACGGCGTCCGCGAATCGGACGGGCGCATCGACATGGAGCAGGTGGCGGCGCTCGCCAAGGCGCACCACCCGAAGATGATCGTGGTAGGCCACAGCGCCTATCCTCGTGCCATCGAGTTCGCGCCCTTCGGCCGCATCGCGCAGGAGGTCGGCGCGCTGCTCATGGCGGACATCGCCCACTTCGCCGGCCTCGTCGTGGCCGGGTTGCATCCGTCCCCGATCGCCCACGCGGACTTCGTCACCACGACGACGCACAAGACGCTCCGCGGTCCGCGCGGCGGAATGATCATGTTCAAGGCGCAGTACGAAAAGAGCCTCAACGCCTCGGTCTTCCCCGGCAACCAGGGGGGACCGCTCATGCACGTGATCGCCGCCAAGGCCGTGGCCCTCAAGGAGGCGATGGGAGACGCCTTTCGGGCCTACCAGCGCCAGATCGTGGCCAACGCCAAGGCCTTGGCCGCCGGGCTCCTGCGGCGCAACCTTCGCCTGCTGACCGGGGGGACCGACAACCATCTGCTCGTCATCGACCTGCGCGGCAGCGAGCTCACGGGGAAGCTCGCACAAGAGGCGCTCGAGCAAGCGCGGATAACCGTCAACCGCAACGCCGTTCCCAACGATCCGCGACCGCCGTTCGTGACCAGCGGTGTCCGGGTCGGAACACCGGCTGCGACCACCCGCGGCATGCGGGAGCCCGAGATGGATGTGATCGCCGATCTCATCGTTCGTGCGCTCGGTAAGGTGGAGGACCCAGGCGCTCTGCGCTCCATCGGCGACGAGGTCGTGGACCTGTGCCGGCGCTTTCCCATCTACAGTCACCGGCTGCGCGGGTAGACGACTGCGCCGCTGCCGCACCGGATCACCCACGCGGACATGCGTTGCCCCTTCTGCCGTGCCCTCGAGAGCAACGTCATCGACTCCCGGCTCGGCAGAGAAGGGACGGTGACGCGTCGGCGTCGCCGCTGCATCAAATGCGCGCGGCGCTTCACCACGTATGAACGGGTGGAGGAGGTGCTGCCGCTCGTGGTGAAGAAGGACGGCCGGCGGGAACCCTATGATCGCGCCAAGGTCGTGGGCGGCCTCCAGCGCGCCTGCGAGAAGCGGCCCGTCAGCATCGACACCATCGAGGCCGCCGCCGACGCGGTCGCGCGCCGCATCCAGGAGCAGGGAGCGCGCGAGGTGCCGAGCAGTGTCATCGGGGAAGCCGTCATGGAGCAGCTTCGCGATCTCGACACGGTTGCCTACGTTCGATTCGCCTCGGTCTACCGATCCTTCGAGGATGTCGGCGAGTTCATGCGAGAGGTCCGTGCGCTGAGCAAGCGGCGTCCCGGACCTGCGCGCCCCCATGGCCGCGGCCGCTCGTAGTCGCGGCCGCCGCGCTCGGGGCACCCGCGGTCCACGGGCCGGACGGGCGGCGGCGCCACCGCGACTTTCCGCGCGCCGCCGACTGATGCAGGCGGCGGTCGACCGGCACTACATGGCCCGCGCGCTGGCGCTGGCCGTGCGCGGGCTCGGCCGTACGCACCCGAATCCTCCGGTGGGCGCGGTGGTGGTGCGGCGGGGTAAGATCATCGGCGAGGGCTTCCACCGCAAAGCCGGCACCGCCCATGCCGAGATCGTGGCCCTGCGCGCGGCCGGGCGGCGCGCCGCCGGCGCAACACTGTATGTGACCCTGGAGCCCTGCACGCACTTCGGCCGCACGCCTCCTTGTCTCGACAGCGTGCTGGCGGCGCGCGTGGCGCGCGTGGTCATCGGCATTCGCGACCCGAATCCACGTGTCCGCGGGCGAGGGATCGCCGCGCTCGAGAAGGCTGGCGTCGCGGTGACCGTCGGCACCCTGGCGGCGGAGTGTCGCGAGGTCACCGCCGGCTACCTCAGCTGGATGGAGCGGGGACGGCCGCTCGTCGTCCTCAAGCTGGCGGCGTCTCTCGACGGGCGCATCGCCACGGCTAGCGGCGCGGCGCGCTGGATCACGGGCGCGGCAGCGCGCCGGCGCGCCCACGAGCTACGGAATCGGCTGGACGCCATCATGGTCGGTGCCGGAACGGTGCGTACGGACGACCCCGAGCTCACCTGCCGGCTGCGCGGGGGACGCGATCCCATTCGCGTCGTCGTCACCGCCAGCCTCGGGGTGCCGCGACGCGCGCGTCTGCTGCGGTCGGGATCAGGGGCGCCGACCTGGATCGTGACCACCACGGACGCGCCGCGGCGCGCCGAGGCGGCGCTCGCCCGCGCCGGGGCCAGCGTGATTCGGCTCCCGGGACGCGGCAGGCTTCGGGTCGGCGCAGTGCTGCGCGAGCTCGGGCGGCGCGGCGTCACGAGCGTCCTGGTGGAGGGTGGCGCGTCGCTTGCCGCCGAATTGATCCGGGCGGGGTTGGTCGACCGATTGGTGCTCTTTCTCGCGCCAATACTGCTGGGCGGCGACGGTATCCCTCTGGTCGGGAGCCTTGGCGCCCGTCATCCGACGACGGCCCTGCGCCTGCGAGGCATGCGCATGGAGCGCATCGGGCAGGACCTCGTCGTGGAAGCGACCCTTCCGTTGCCTCGCGTTGCGTTGTAAGCTCCGGGCGTGTCGGACTCCCTGAAGAGCGCGCTCGGCGAGATCCGCAGTGGCCGCACGCTCCTCGTGCTGGCCGAGGAGGATGGCCCGCAGGAAGGGATGCTCTGTTGCGCCGCCGAGCTAGTAACCGCGGACGCGATCGCCTTCATGGCCGTTCACGGACGTGGCCTCGTGTGCCTGGTGGTCACGCCTGAGCGCATGCGCAAGCTCGGCATCCGACTCCTGGCGTCCGATCAAGGGCAAGCGCAGCCGGCCTTCGGCGCGTCGTTCGAGGCCCGGCAGGGCGTGACGACCGGTATCTCGGCGGCCGATCGCGCCACGACGATCCGGACGGCGGTGGCGGAACACACCGGTCCCGAGCACATCGTGATGCCGGGGCACGTGATCCCCGTACAAGCGTGTGCTGGTGGTGTGCTCGCCCGCGCCAATCTCTACGAGGGGGCGCTCGATCTGGTGCGCCTGGCGGGTTGCATGCCCGCGGCGGTCGGCTGCACCGTCCTGGCACCGGACGGCGAGGTGGCCGGGGCGGATGTCCTGGGACGGTTGGCGCGGGAGCAGGGCCTGTGCGTGGTGAACCTCGAGGACATCGTGGCCGAACGCTTGCGCTCCGAGACGCTGGTGCGGCGCGTGGGCGAGGCGGAGCTGCCGAGCGCCCTCGGCGGAACCTTCCGTGCGATCGTCTACGAGAACAGCATCGACCGACATCAGCACATGGCGCTCGTGTCGGGCGACCTCGATCCCGAGGCCGAGGTGCTCGTGCGCGTGCACTCCCAATGTCTGACCGGAGACGTCCTCGGTTCCGAGCGCTGCGACTGTGGCGATCAGCTCCGCAAGGCGGTTGGTATCATCGCCGATGCCGGTGCGGGGGTGATCGTGTACATGCATCAGGAGGGTCGTGGGATCGGGCTCGCGAACAAGCTGCGCGCGTACGCTCTGCAGGACCAGGGTCGGGACACCGTGGAGGCCAATCTGGAGCTCGGCTTCAAGGAGGACCATCGGAACTACGGAGTCGCGGCCCAGATTCTGAAGGACGTGGGGGTCCGCACGATACGTCTGCTCACGAACAATCCCCGCAAGCTGACGGGTCTCGAGCGCTACGGAATCCGCGTCGTCGAGCGGGTGCCGCTGGAGGTGCCCGCGCGTCCGGGCAACCTCGAGTATCTACGCGCCAAGCAGGAAAAGATGGGCCACCTCCTGACCGGCCTGTCGCTCGCTGGAAGGTAGGGTCGGGCGCGACGTCCTGGCACGGGCGAAGCCGCCGCCGGCGCGCTCGTTCGATGTCCTCGGTCGCCCACGGTCACGCCGATGCGCACTATCGCTGGAAACCCGCAGGGGACCGGATGTCACTTCGCGATCGTGATCGCCCGCTTCAATCAACCCGTTACCGAGCGTTTGCTCGATGGCGCGCTCGACGGCTTGCGACGGCACGGCGTCCGTGACGAGGACATCGAAGTCGTATGGGTGCCAGGCGCGTTCGAGATTCCAACGGCCGCCCACGCGCTCGCCCGGCGCGGCGCCGTGGACGGGATCGTCTGCCTGGGGGCGGTCATTCGCGGCGAGACGCCCCACTTCGAGTACGTGGCGGCGGAGGCGGCCAGCGGGATCGGGCGTGCCGTCCTTGCGACCGGGGTGCCGATGAGCTTCGGCGTTCTCACCACCGACACGATCGAGCAGGCGCTGGCGCGTGCTGGCGGCGCGGTGGGAAACAAGGGCTACGAGGCCGCGCTCACCGTGCTCGAGATGGTCGATCTGCTGCGCATCATCCGCGCCAGACACGACTCGCCGGAGGAATGAGTGGCATCCAGACGGGAAGGCCGTGAGCTGGCTGTCCAGGCGCTCTACCAGCTCGAGGTGACCGGGGACGAGAGCGGCGCGGATCTCGGGCACTTCTGGCGGCAGTTTCCGCAGAGCGAGGGCGCCCGCGATTTCGCCATGAGTCTCGTCGACGGCGTGCGGCGCGAACGGCGGCGGATCGATGCGCTGCTCGCCGGTGCCGCCGAGCACTGGCGGGTGCCCCGGCTCTCGAAGGTGGACGCGAGCGTGCTGCGGGTGGCGATCTACGAGCTGCTATCGTGTCCCGATGTCCCCACACGCGTCAGCATCGACGAGGCGATCGAGATCGCGCGCCGCTTTGGCACCGGGGATTCGGCGGCGTTCGTCAACGGGGTCCTCGACCGGGTGGCGGAGGATCTGGGGGTGAAGGGCAGGGGCGACGAAGCCGAGGGGGCGCTCCGACCGGTGGGGGACGAGACATGCGGGAGCGCTACAATCCCAAAGAAGTAGAGGCCCGGTGGCTCGACCACTGGGAGGCGGCGGCGACCTTCCGGGTGCAGGAGGACGCGGCCCGGCCGACGTACTACGTCCTCGAGATGTTCCCGTACCCCTCGGGCCGCATCCACATGGGGCACGTGCGCAACTACACCATCGGAGACGCGGTGGCACGGTACAAGCGCATGCGGGGGTTCAACGTCCTCCATCCCATGGGGTGGGACGCCTTCGGCCTGCCGGCGGAGAACGCCGCGATCGACTCGGGGGTCCATCCGGCGCGATGGACCGCGGATAACATCGCCGCGATGCGACAGCAGCTCCGCCGCCTCGGCTTCAGCTACGACTGGAGCCGCGAGATCTCCACCTGCGATCCGGCGTACTACCGGTGGGAGCAGCTCTTCTTTCTGCGCATGCTCGACCGGGGTCTCGCGTACCGGCGCAAGGGCAGCGTGAACTGGTGCGCGACGTGTCAGACCGTCCTGGCGAACGAGCAGGTGAGTGATCAGCGCTGCTGGCGGTGTGAAGGGATCGTGATCGAGCGCGATCTCGAGCAATGGTTCCTGCGCATCACGGCGTACGCCGAGGAGCTGCTGCAGGACACGCACCGGCTTTCGGGCTGGCCGGAGAAGGTGCTGGTCATGCAGCGGAACTGGATCGGGAAGAGCGTCGGCGCCGAGATCCGGTTCCCCCTCGTCGGCCGTGGCGACGAGCTCGTCGTCTTCACGACCAGGCCGGACACCATCTTCGGCGCCACGTTCATGAGCATCGCGCCCGAGCATCCGCTCGCCCGAGAGCTCGCCCGCGGTCGCGCACAGGAGGCGCTCGTCGCGGCCATCATCGATGGCGTCCGTGCGCGGACGCTCGCAGACCGGACGAAGGGAACCGAAGGCGTCTTCACCGGCGCGCACTGTCGCAATCCGCTCACCGGCACGGAGATTCCCGTCTACGTCGCCGACTTCGTTCTCATGGAGTACGGGACCGGCGCCGTCATGGCAGTGCCGGCACATGACGCACGGGATTTCGCCTTCGCGCGGCAGCACGGGCTGCCCATCCGGGTGGTGGTGCAGCCCGCCGGCATCACGCTCGAGCCAGGCGCGATGGATACGGCCTACGAGGGCCCAGGACGTCTGGTGGACTCCGATGCATTCACCGGGCTCGACAGCGAAGAGGCCAAGGTGCGGATCGTCGAGACGCTCGAGGTGCGCGGACTCGGCCGGCCACGGATCCAGTATCGCCTGCGCGATTGGGGAATCTCGCGGCAGCGCTACTGGGGAGCGCCGATCCCGGTGGTGTACTGCCAGGCGTGCGGGCTCGTGCCGGTGCCCGAGACCGACCTGCCGGTGGTGCTGCCGACCGAGGTGGTGTGCAGCGGTACCGGGGGGTCGCCGCTCGCGGCGGCGACGGCGTTCGTCGAGACCACGTGTCCTCGCTGTGGTGGTCGGGCGCGCCGCGAGACGGATACCATGGACACGTTCGTGGAGTCGTCCTGGTACTTCGCGCGCTACACGGCCCCGGCAGAGGACGACCGTCCGTTCGACCCCACGGCGCTCGCCTACTGGCTTCCGGTGGACCAGTACATCGGCGGCATCGAGCATGCGGTGCTTCATCTGCTGTACGCCCGCTTCTTCACGAAAGTGCTCCGGGATCTGGGGTGGCTTGCGCTCGATGAGCCGTTCGAGCGGCTCTTCACGCAGGGGATGGTGATCAAGGACGGCGCCAAGATGAGCAAGTCCAAGGGGAACGTGGTCGACCCGGGGCAGCTCGTCGAGCAATACGGCGCGGACACCGCGCGGCTCTTCTCGCTGTTCGCCGCGCCCCCGGAGCGCGACCTCGAGTGGAGCGACCAGGGCGTGGAGGGGATGAGTCGCTTCCTTCACCGACTGTGGCGGCTGGTGTACGAGCAGCGAGCGGCGGGCCTGGCCGCCGGCGCGGTCCCGACCGCGGGAGCGGCCCGCGAGCTCGTGCGGCGAACGCACCGCACGATCGACCGTGTCAGCACCGACATCGAGAAGCGGATGCACTTCAACACCGCCATCGCCGCCGTCATGGAGTTGGTGAACGCCATTCAGGACGTGACGGGCCTGCCCGCCGAGGGATCGGATCCGGGCCTGGCCGGTGCCGTGCGCGGCGCCCTCGAGACCACCGTGATCCTGCTCGCGCCGTTCGTCCCGCACGTCGCTAACGAACTCTGGCGCGGTCTTGGGCACGAGAACACGCTCGATCATCATCCCTGGCCCACCGCCGATCCGAGCGCGCTGGTCGTCGACCGCATCGAGCTGGTGGTGCAGGTGAACGGGCGGGTGCGGGCCAAGATCGACGTCGAGGCCGGCAGCTCCGAGGAGGCGCTGGTCGAAGCCGTGCTCGGCAACGATCGCGTACAGAGCGTTCTGGGCGGCCGACCGGTGAAACGGACGATCGTCGTGCCGGGACGGGTCGTCAATCTGGTGATCTAACCATGCGAATGCGCCGCCGGCGTGTCGGTATCCTCGCCGTGGTCGCCCTCGGTGGCATGAGCGCTTGCGGCTACGGCTTCACGAGCCGGGCGGCCCATATTCCTGACACGGCCCGTACCATCACTGTCCGGCCGTTCCAGAACCGTACCGACCGCATTGGCATCGAGGTCATACTGCGCACAGCGCTCGAGGATGTAATTCGCGAACGGGGCGTGCTGCGAGTCACCACCGGAGGAGAGGGAGATCTCAGCCTCACGGGCGAGATCCGGGCATTTCGCTTCACCCGTCCCGTGGCCTCGAGCCGGGTGGATCGCGGGATCATCTATGCAACGAGCATCATCGTGAACGCCCGGCTCGGTCGGCGCGACGGCTCGATCGCGTGGCGTGGCGACGGGCTCGTCGAGCTCAGCGATGTCGCGGTGGCCCCGGGTGTCGTCATTCCCACGTCGCCGCGCTTTCAGCAGGGCACCCTCGACGCGCGCGACGTGAGCGAGCTGTCGGACATCCAGCTCGCGGAGTACCGACTGACCAGCGAGGTCCTCCGCGGCCTCGTCGACTCCATGGCGCGGAGCATCTACGGTGAGATGATGGAGGGGTTCTAACATCGCTGCCGCCGCCAATACCCGCCGATGGGGTGATCCCGGAGAGAGCCTGCAGCGCCTCGCGCGCGGGCCGTTGCTGCCGGCGTACCTGCTCTACGGCGACGAGCGCTATCTGGTTGATCGGGCGCTCGCCACGGTCCTCGGACGCTTGGAGGCGCAGAGCCGCGCGTTGCGCGTGCGGGCCGATGAGGACGGTCTGGTGCCGCGTGTCGAAGAGGCGCTTCGGACCGGTTCCCTTTTCGGCGGCGCGCCGGTCGCGGTGGTCCTCGAGGCCGACACGCTGCGCGAGGAACAGCAGCTCGCGCTGCTCGCCCTACTTCCGGAAGGTGATGGCGCTCATCTCGTGCTCGTGGCGACCGCGCCGGACATGCGGCGTCGCCTGTACGCCACCTGTCTTCGCAATGGCGTGGCTTTCGAGTTTCGCCGGCTGCCACCGCCCCGGGTGGCCGCGTGGCTGCGGGAGGAAGCTGCGAGTCGGGGGCATGTGCTCACCTCGGAGGCCGGCGAGCTGCTCGTCGATCTCGTCGGCCCCGACCTGCGCGTGGGCGCCAACGAGATCGAGAAGCTGTCGCTCTACGTCACTGCCGGAAAGCCGATCGACGCGGAGGCCGTCGGCGCCGTCGTCGGCTCGCTGCGCGCCCGCTCGATGCTCGAGCTGGCGGACAACCTGCAGCGGCGCAATCTCGGCCCCGCCATCGTGCTCGTTCGTCAGCTCGTCGCCCAGGGAAACCAGCCAATCGCCATCGTTGCGTTCGTCGCCGGTCAAGTCCGACGCTTGCTGGCGACGGCGAGTCTCCGGCGCGCCGGGCTCTCGGTGGACGATGTCGGGCGGCGCCTCGGTGTGTCGAGCTGGGTGGCGGAGCGCCTGAGCGAAGGCGCACGGCGCTACGATCCGCGGCTCCTGCGCCGTGCTCTCCTCGGGCTCGGCGCCGTCGACGTGACCCTGAAGTCGAGCCGGGTTCCTCCCGAGCGCATTCTCGAGCGCTGGATACTCGGCCTGAGCCGCGGCGCTGGACGGACGTGACGCGGGCGGAGGCGCTGCGCTCAGGCTCGGGCCGGGCTGCGCACGGTGTTGACGTGGCGGGACAACCGGGACAGATGGCGGGACGCCGCGTTGGGGTGGAGGACGCCCTTGGTCACGGCCTTCCCGAGGAGCCGCTCGGCCGTCCGCAGGGCGGTGTCACTTCGTGAGAGGTCGCTCGAGGCAACGGCGGACCGCACGTCCTTGATCGCGCCCCGCACGTGAGAGCGGATGGCCTTGTTCCGCGCGCGACGGCGCTCGCTCTGCCGGTGCCGCTTCGCCGCCGACTTGCTCTTGTTGACTTTTTTCGCAGCCACGCTGGTCTCCTCGTAGTCGCTCGCTCGGCTACCACGCCGGCCCGGGTGGGTCAACCGGATGTGGCATCGTCGCAGGCGCGCTTTGCGGCCTGCCAGAGTCGTTCGAGCTCCTCGGGGCTGCGATCGCACAGGCGCACCCCGTCGGCCGCGCTAGCACGTTCCATGGTGTGAAACCGTCCGGCGAACCGGCGCACCGCACCGCGCAACGCCTGCTCGGCATCCTGGCCTAGATGGCGGCCCACGCTCGAGAGCGCGAGGAGGACATCCCCGAGCTCCTCGCCGGCGGCGCGCGCGTCACCTGCGGCGACGGCCCGCTCGAGCTCGGCGAGCTCCTCGCGCACCTTCACCAAGACGTCGCCCGTCGCCCCCCAGTCGAACCCGACCCGGGCGGCCTTCTCGCCGATGCGGTGAGCGGCAAGGAGCGCCGGAAGTGAGGGCGGAACACCGGCGAGCGTGTCCGTCCCGCCACCGCCGCGCTCTCGCTCCTCGGCCTTGATCCGGGCCCAGTTTCTCAATACCTCGGCGCTGTCGCGCACCGTGGCGTCGCCGAACACGTGCGGATGGCGTCGCTCGAGCTTGTCGGCCACGGCGGTGCACACGTCCGCGACGGCAAACTCGCCGCATTCGGAGGCGATCTGCGCGTGGAACACGACCTGGAGCAGGAGGTCGCCGAGCTCGTCCTTCAAGGCGGGGACGTCGGCGGCGTCGATCGCCTCCAGAACCTCGTACGCTTCTTCGATCAGATACGGACGGAGCGTGGTGCGGGATTGCTCGCGGTCCCACGGACAGCCGCCGGGGCCGCGCAGCCGCGCCATGATGTCGATGAGTCGCCGAAACGCCTGTTCCGCGAGCATGCGAAGGGGGCGCACCTTAGCCGCCTGCGTACGGTGAGTCAACGTGGATGTCCCGATGCAGCCGTCCGCAGGTCGCCGCCTTGCGGCTCGCCCATGGGCATACTACTAGTAACGATGTGTTCGGTTCTGGACGGCGCCTCGCCGCATGAATCGGTGGCGACGGATGCTTCCCCGTGGCACAAGCGGTGGCCAATGAGCAAGGATGAGCCGCGAATCGTGCTGTACACGGCGCCTGCGTGCCCCTACTGTGTGCAAGCCAAGCGGCTCCTCACCCAGCGGGGTATCGGCTTTCACGAGATCGACGTTGCGGCGGACGTGGAGCAGCGCGCGAGCATGATACGGCGATCCGGACGACGCACGGTGCCGCAGATCCTCATCGACGGGAAACCCATAGGCGGCTACGAGGAGCTGGCCGCGCTCGATCGGCAGGGACAGCTCGCGGGCCTCAGCGGACGCGCTGCTTCGTAGCCCGCCGGTCCTCTCCGAACCCTGCGGTCGCGGCGCGTGCAGCCGGGCGTGGGATCATAGCCCATGGCAGGCCCAGCGGTTGTCGTCATGACGAAGGCCCCGGGATCGGGGCCCGTGAAGACGCGCCTCGCGCGCACCCTTGGCGCCAGCACGACGGCGGCGCTGTACGCCGCCTTCATCGGCGATCTGGACGAGCGCCTCGCGGCCCTCGGCGTGCCCGCGTTGTGGTTCTACTGGCCACCTGGGCCCGCGAGCGGCATCGAGCTGGCGCATGCCGCCGGGGTATTTCCGCAGCGCGGCGCCGACCTCGGCGAACGGATGGAAGCCGCCTTCGCGCAGGCGTTCGCCCAGGGGTACGGACCCGTGGTCATGGTGGGGGCGGACGTTCCGCATGTCCCGCTCGAGTGGATCGCGCGGGCCATTGGCCGGCTTGCCTCGGGGACCGAAGTTGTGCTTGGACCAGCAGCTGACGGGGGGTACTACCTCGTGGGACTCAGCCATCCGTTCAGCGAGCCGTTCCGGGCCGTCGCGTGGGGGACGGGCTCGGTCTACGCCACTACCCTGGAGCGTATCGCGGCCGCCGGCCTGCGGATGGACACGCTACCGGCCTGGTTCGACATAGACGAGCAGCAGGATCTCGATCGGCTGACAACGTGTCTCGCCGAGGATCGTCTGCTCGAGCTACCCCGCACCACGGCGGCGCTCGTCGCCGCGGGACTCATGGTTTCTCGGGACACGAGGGACTCCGGCAGGCCAGCGCCGGTCGAGGAGGGTGAGCATGGATGACTGGATCGAGGAGGATCTCAGCCGCTTGGTCGAGGGAACCGAAGAGCCACCCCACCGCGTCCTCGATGAGCGCATCATCTGCGAGCCGATTCGCGTCCTCGAGCCGCCCGCGCCGGTCACGCTGCCGCGAACGGCGACGGTCGCCGAGGCCGTCGAGTGGATGCGGGCACATCGGATCGGCTGCGTCCTGATCGTGGACGGAGCCGAGCTCGTCGGCATCGTCACCGAACGCGATCTGCTGCTGAAGGTCCTCGGCATCACCACGGATCTCAGCGCGATCGGAGTCGAGGAGATCATGACCCCCGAGCCCGAGACGCTCTCGCTCGACGACGCGATCGTGTTCGCCCTCAACAAGATGAGTGTGGGCGGATTCCGTCACGTACCGCTGGTGGATGCGGAGCGGCGACCGACCGGCGTGGTCTCGGTCAAGATGATCGTCGAGTATATCGTCGATTTCTTTCCGCGCGAGGTCCTCAATCTGCCCCCGGAGCCGGGGAAGGACCTGGCACGGACCCGCGAAGGAGCGTGAGCTAGTGTCCCGTCTGGGACGGAACACTAGCCGACCGTCCAGGTGCTCCCGCGGCTGATGATCGCATCGAGATCATCGCGGCCCTTTGCCCGCGCACGCTCGATCTGCTGATTGACGAGGGCGTCGTACGCGGGGCGCTCCACCGCGCGGAAGACGCCGATCGGCGTCGGGAACAGGGGCGGCCGCATGTGGCTCAGGATGAAGCCCAGGGTGAGATCGCGCTCGTCGTGCACGAGGAGATCGGCTTCCGAGACGCCGTCGCCGAGCGTCACACACTCCGGCTGAAGCCCCTGGAGGCGGATGCCCTTGTCGCGGCGCTTGCCGAACACCAGGGGCTTGGCATGCTCGAGCACGAGCTGCATGTCCCCCCGGGTTTCCTTGTCGCTCACGCTCTCCCAGGCTCCGTCGTTGAAGACGTTGCAGTTCTGCAGGATCTCGATGAACGCGCCCCCTTTGTGCAGAAACGCTCGCCGGATCATCTCCTGCAGGTGGCGTGTCTCGACATCGATCGTCCGCGCGACGAACGTTCCCTCGGCCCCGAGTGCCACGGTGACGGGATCGACCGGATAGTCGGCAGAGCCGACGGGGGAGGACTTCGTCACCTTGCCCAGCTCGGACGTCGGCGAGTACTGTCCCTTCGTGAGACCGTAGATGCGGTTGTTGAACAGGAGAATGTTCATGTCCACGTTGCGGCGGAGCGCGTGAATCAGATGATTCCCGCCGATCGAGAGCCCGTCGCCGTCGCCGGTGACGACCCAGACGCTGAGGTCGGGCCGGGTGGCCTTGAGCCCCGTCGCCAGGGCAGGCGCGCGCCCGTGGATTGAATGAAAGCCGTAGGTATTCATGTAGTACGGAAACCGACTGGAGCAGCCGATGCCGGAGACGAAGACGAACTTCTCCCGCGCCACGCCGAGCTCCGGGAGCACCTTCTGAACCTGGGACAGCACCGCGTAGTCCCCGCACCCGGGGCACCAGCGGACATCCTGATCGGAGACGAAGTCCTTCTTGGTCAGGGTCGGCTGCGAGGGGGCACCGCTGTGCATCGAAACCTCCGAGATCCGCCGTCACGCAGCCGGCTGCGTCTTCGCGCGCGCGGCGTCCATCTGGTCCTTCCACGACGTGCCGTTTAGCAATGCGAGCGCTCGCGCAACCAGCTCGGTGATCTTGAACGGCCGCCCTTGGATCTTCTGAAATCCGACGGCATCGACGAGATACTCGGCGCGAATCACGCGCAGCAGCTGTCCCAGGTTGAGCTCCGGGACCAGGACCTGCCGGAACCGCTTGAGGATGGCGCCCAGATCCGGGGGCAGCGGGTTCAGGTACCGAAGATGCACATGGCCAACGGCGTGCCGTCCCGCATTCAGCTCGCGCACGGCGGCGGCGATCGATCCGTACGTCCCTCCCCAGCCGACGACCAGCAGGTCCCCCGCCTCGGCTCCCTCGATCCGAGTCACGGGGATCTCGCGGATCATGCCGGCGATCTTTCGCGTGCGTACACGCACCATCTGCTCGTGGTTGGCCGGCGCATAGCTCACGTTTCCCGTGACATGCTCCTTCTCCAATCCGCCGATGCGGTGCTCCAGCCCCGGGGTACCGGGGATCGCCCAGGGACGGGCCAGGGTCTCCGGATCCCGCAGATACGGGAAGAACCCGTTCGGATCGGTACGAAAGTGAATCGGGATCTCCGCAAGATCGGCGGCGCGCGGCAGCTTCCAGGGCTCGGCGCCGTTGGCGAGATAGCCATCGGAGAGGAGAATGACCGGCGTCATGTACTTGACGGCAATGCGCACCGCCTCGAAGGCCATCGCGAAACAATCCGCCGGCGTGGCAGCTGCCAGCACGGGCACCGGGGATTCGCCGTGCCGGCCGTAGAGTGCCTGCAGCAGGTCCGCCTGCTCGGTCTTCGTCGGCATGCCGGTGCTGGGCCCGGCGCGCTGGATGTTGCAGATCACGATCGGGAGCTCGACGCTGACGGCGGGCCCGATGGTCTCGCCCTTCAGGTTCATTCCCGGACCGCTCGTGGTCGTGATGCCGATGGCCCCGCCAAAGGCGGCGCCAACGGCCGCGCCCGCCGCGGCGATCTCATCCTCTGCCTGGAACGTATAGACTCCGAAGCTCTTGTACGCCGAGAGCTCGTGCAGCAGATCGCTGGCCGGTGTGATCGGGTAGCTGCCGAGGAAGAGCGGGCGCCCCGCCTTGGACGCTGCGGCCAGCAGCCCCAGCGCCAGTGCGCCGTTGCCCGTGATGTTGCGATAGGTTCCGGGCTGGATCTTGGCCGGCGCGACTTCGTAGGAGGCGGCGAAGAGCTCGGTGGTGTCGCCGAAGTTGTAGCCGGCCCGCAGAGCCCGGAGGTTCGCCTCGAGGGTCTCCGGCGTCTTCCGGAAGCGATCCTGGATCCAGGCGACCGTGTCCTCCACGGGTCGGTGGAAGAGCCATGAGGTCAGGCCCAGGGCCACGAAGTTTCGGCATCGCATCACGGCGCGGGCGGGAAGGCCGAGGTCCTTGAGGGCGCTGGTGGTGAGCTTGGTAAGATCGACCTGGAACACCTGATACGCTGCGAGCGAGCCGTCGGAGAGCGGGTTCGAGGCGTATTCCGCTTTGCGCAGGTTCTGTTCCGTGAACGTGTCCACATCGACGATGAGGATGCCCCCCGGCTTGAGGTCGCCGACGTTGACGCGCAGCGCCGCAGGGTTCATCGCCACCAGCACGTCGAGATCGTCGCCGGGCGTGAAGACCTCCTCGCTGCTGAAGTTGAGCTGGAACGCGCTGACCCCGGCGAGACTGCCGGCCGGGGCCCGAATCTCCGCAGGAAAGTCGGGCAGGGTTCCCAGATCGTTACCCGCAAGGGCGGACTCGTTGGCGAACTGGCTTCCGGTGAGCTGCATCCCGTCGCCGGAGTCACCGGCGAAACGGATCACGACGGATTCGCGGCGCGTGATTGGCTTGGTCGCTCCGGCGGTCGCGGCGCTCCCGTTAGGCATGCTTGGCGTCCCTTCCGTTCTCCTGCCGATGTGGGGCAGACGTCGCCGAGGTTGCGTTAGGACATGATCCGGAATGCTGGGAATACCGGGCGATTTTTTATATCGCGCCACTGCGATGATTGCAATGTGGCTTCGGCGGTTCGGGGCTCGGCGCGGCGCGGCGCACGCGCCCGCGCCGGCAGCATGCGGCGCGTAAACCGCGGCGCAGCGCGCGAGCGCGGACGCGGGCGAGGATAGCCGTGATGCGGCCGCGATCCGATCGGCGGACGGCGCACAGCGGCGGCGTACCGTGGCTCTCCGTCATCGTGCCAACGTTGAACGAGGAGGAGGGGATTGCGGCGACGCTCGCAGGCGCGGCGACCGCGGGCGTCGAGATCGTGGTCGCCGATGGGGGCAGCGAGGATGCCACGGTCGCTGCGGCACGCGCCTACGCCGACACGATCGTGAAGACGACGCGCGGGCGCGCGGCACAGATGAACGCCGGCGCCACGGCCGCCCGCGGCCAGGTGCTCCTCTTCCTTCATGCCGACACGCGCCTTCCGCCCGGCTACGACGCAGCGGTCCGCGCCGCGCTCGCCGATCGGGCGGTCGTCGGCGGCCGATTCGACGTCGAGCTCGACGCGCCCGGGGCGGCGTACGCCTGGCTCGGGACATTGATCAGCCTGCGGTCGCGAATCTCGAAGGTGGCGACGGGCGATCAGGCCATCTTCGTGCGGCGAGCCGTTTTCGAGCACCTCGGAGGCTTCCCGCCGCTCGCCATCATGGAGGACATCGCGTTCAGTCGTGGGCTCAAGCGTGCCGGGCGGGTCGCCTGCCTGCGCGCGCGTGTGATCACGTCGGCGCGCCGGTGGCAGCGACATGGCCTGGTGCGCACGATCCTGCGCATGTGGGTGCTCCGGCTGCTGTACTATGCCGGGGCCCCGCCAGCGCGCCTACACGCCGCCTACCCGGCCCACCGGGCCACGACGGATTCGCCGCCGCAACCGAATACCGGACGCGGCGGGGGGGCGCGAAAAGACCTGCGGAACGATCTATCGTAGGCGGGGGGGCGGGTTGGCGAGCGCCGCCCCGATCGGGTGCTCCGCGTCCGTCACGACCACTCGGCGCCCCACCACGCGCAGTCGCCCCTCGGCCAGCAGCTGGATGGCCTCGGGATAGATGCGATGCTCCTCTGCGAGAATCCGCGCTCCGAGCGACTCTTCGTCGTCCTCCGGAAGCACCGGCACCGCCGCCTGGATGATGATCGGCCCGTGGTCGGTCTCCTCGTCCACGAAGTGGACGGTGGCGCCGGCGATGCGAACGCCGTGTTCCAGAGCCTGTCGCTGTGCGTGCAGACCCGGGAAGGCGGGCAGGAGCGCGGGATGGATATTGATGATGGCCAGTGGGAACGCGCGAATGAGAACCGGGGAGAGGAGGCGATTGAAGCCGGCGAGGGCCACGAGCTCGACCTGACGCTCCCGCAGAGCCTGCACGACGCAGGTGTCGAAGGCCTCGCGCCCGGGAAAACCGCGGTGGTCGATCACGAGAGTCGGCACGCCAGCCGCCTCGGCGCGCGCGAGCGCGGCGACACCGGCGATGTTCGACAGCACCACCCGAACCGTGGCATCGAGCCGCCCCGCGGCGATGGCATCGAGGATCGCCTGGAGATTCGTGCCGCTTCCGGAGACGAGGACCGCGATCGGCAGAGAGCGCGCCATGGCGCCCACATAACGCCCGTCCATTGGGTGTTCAAGGCTTGCACGCCCCGGGCGGCACGCGCGAGTGGCGTCTCTGCGTCACCCGAGTGCGCCAGCGTGTGGCGCCATGGCCCGGGCGAGCGTCAATGCGTCCACCGCCGCGGCGCCCGCCGCCGAGAGCGCGCGGGCGCACTCGGCAACCGTCGCGCCCGTGGTGAACACGTCGTCGACCAGCAGGACGCGGAGGCCAGCCACGGGCCTGCGCGCGACCACGACGAAGGCGCCGCGCACATTGCGCCGGCGGTCGCGCTCCGGAAGGGCGACCTGCGACGCCGTGGGCCGGACCCGACGCAGCCGCGAGCCGACGATCGGGACCTGCAGACGACGGGCCACGGGGGTGGCCAGCACCCACGCCTGGTTGAAGCCCCGTCGCCGCAGCCGAGCGGGATGAAGCGGGACGGGCACGACGACATCATGCTCCCCGGGAGCGAAGGGGCACCGCATGCCGAGCATGGTCCCGAGTCGCCAGCCGATGTCCGTGCGGCCGTGGTACTTGAAAGCCCACAGCGCCCGCGCCACCGGGTTTTTCTCTTCGGATTCCGTGGAGTAGTATGCCCACGAGCGTGCCCGCCGGAAGCTCGGAAGGCTCCGGTTGCAGCGCCCGCAGGGACCGCTGGAAACGACGGCCGCAGGACCGCCGCAGACCGAGCACAGGGGCTGGCGCAGAATCCGGACGCGGGCGGAGCAGTCGGAACAGAAGATGGCGTCCGCTTGGCCGATTGCTAAGTTGGCACTGCAGCCGCAGCATTGCCGCGGATAGACGAGGTCGAGAAGGGCCGCGGGAGCCCGTGTCGCCAGGCCGACGAGTTCGCGGAGGTTGAAGCGCACGCCGTGCCGGGATAGGTGACCCGGCGACCTGACGCAATGGGATCTGGCGATCGGCGCGCGCGATGCCGGACGTCGGCGGGAGACGGCAGTGGAGCTGAACGAAGCCGCATTGATCGCGGAGATGCAGCGCGCCATGAAGGCGCGGGAGGCGCTGCGGGTGAACGTGCTGCGCGGCCTGCTCGCAGCGATCAAGAACGTCAAGGTGGAACAGCGGGTCGGCGAGCTGCGCTCGGAGCAGATCGCCCAGCTCGTGCGGCGGGAAGTGAAGATGCGGGACGAGGTTCTCGAGCTCGCCCGGCGCGGCCAACGCAGCGACGTCATCGAGCAGAACGAGGCCGAGCGGGCGATTCTCGAGCGCATGCTGCCCGCCATGCTGACGACCGAGGAGCTGGACGCCGCGGTGCGGCGGCTGCACGCCGACGGCGCGGCGTCGATCGGCGAGATCATGCGGAGACTACAGACGGAATTCCCGGGGCGCGTCGACGGCAAGAAAGCCAGCGAGACTGCGCGCCGGGTCCTTGGCGGCGGGGGCTGAGCCCCAGGCCACGTGAGCAACATGGAACTGCCAGTCATCCAGCGACTCAAGAAGGAGCTCCAGGACCTCAAATACGAGCTCGCGGTCGAGATTCCGAAGATTCTCGAGGAAGCCCGGGCTCACGGGGATCTCTCCGAGAACGCCGAGTACGATGCGGCGCGGGCGCGCCAGGACTTCGTGCGGGCGCGGATCGCCCAGAAGGAGAACCAGGTCCGGGCGCTGTCCGTCTACACGCTCGCCGACATCCCGCGCGGCGTGGTCGCATATGGCAGTCAGGTGACCCTCGAAAACGTCGATACCGGGGCGGTTGAGCGCTACCAGATCGTGGTGCCGGAAGAGGTGGATGCCGCCAACGGCTGCATCTCCCTCCATGCGCCGCTCGGACGGGCCCTCATGAATAAAGCGGCGGGTGACGAGGTCGAGGTGCAAAGCCCGAACGGGAAACGCTGCTATCAGATCGTCGAGCTCACGACGATTCACGACACCGTCGGCGGCGGAAACGGCTGAGCGGCACGCGGCCGCGCGTGCGCGTCCGCTCCGACAGCGACGCACGATGATCAGATACGACAACCTCGCGCAGATGTTCTTCGCGCAGGCCGCGCGCCTCGGCACCCGGCCACGCTACCGCGCCAAGCGGCAGGGGCGCTGGAATGAGGAGACCTGGACGGCGAGCGCGCAGCGCGTTCGTGAAATTGCTGCGGGGCTTCTCACCCTCGACATCAGGGAAGGGGATCGCGTCGCGCTGCTCTCCTCGACGCGGCCCGAGTGGGTCGAGGTCGATCTCGCGATTCTCAGCGTCGGGGCGGTCACGGTTCCGATCTATCAGTCCACGCTCGCCCCCGAGTGCGCGTACATCCTCTGGGATTCAGATGCCCGCGTCGCCGTGGTCGAGAACGAGTCGCAAGCGGCGAAGGTGCGAGCCGCCGCGACCCAGGGCGTCGTGGTGGACGGCGTGGCGACGAGGAGCCGGGTCGAGACGGTGATCGTCATCGAGTCCGAGCCGCTGGCCGGGGACGGGAACGAGACGACGCTGGAGGCCCTGCGCGCGCGGGGCCACGCGCAGCGGGCCGCCGGCGACGCGGCGCTCGAACGGCGCATCGCCGCCCGGCAACGCGACGACCTGGCGACGATCGTCTACACCTCGGGGACGACAGGCCCCCCCAAGGGCGTCATCCAGAGCCACGGCAACCACCTCGCGAGCCTGGAAGCGGTGGAGAAACTCGGACTGGCGCGCGAAGGGGACGTCGACTTCCTGTTTCTCCCGCTCGCCCACTCCTTCGCGCGCATGCTCGAGTATCTCGCGCTCTACAGCGGCACCGTCACCGCCTTCGCCCAGAGCATCGACACGCTGGCGGCGGACATGGCGGAGGCGCGTCCCGACTACGTACCGGCCGTGCCGCGCGTGTTCGAGAAGATCTACGGGCGCATTCTCAGCAACCGGGAGTCGAGCGGCCTCGTGAAGCGACTCGTCTTTGACGGCGCCCTGGCCGTGGGCCGCCGCTGGAGCGCGCACATCCAGAGCAATCGCCCCGTGCCACCGGTGCTGCAAGCCTTCCATGCCGTGGCGCACCGCCTGGTGTACCAGCGCATCCATCAAGTGCTCGGCGGTCGCGTGCGCTATCTCGTCTCCGGCGGCGCGCCGCTGTCGCGCGAGATCGCGGAATTCTTTCACGCCATGGGCGTCCTCACCCTGGAAGGCTACGGGCTCACGGAGACGACCCCGGTTCTGACGGTCAACCGGCCGTCGGCGTTCAGATTCGGCACCGTCGGGCAACCGCTGAGCGGGGTCGAGGTGCGAATTGCCGAGGACGGCGAGATCGTCGCCCGCGGGCCCAACGTCGCCCGAGGCTACCACCGGCGGCCGGTGGAGACCGCCGAGGCGTGGGATGCCGATGGGTGGTTTCACACCGGAGACATCGGCGAGATCGATGCCGATGGGTTCCTGCGCATCACCGATCGCAAGAAGGATCTGCTCAAGACCTCCGGGGGCAAGTACATCGCGCCGCAGAAGATCGAGAACGCCCTGAAGAGCCAGCCCCACGTGAGCCAGGCGGTGGTGATCGGCGACGGTCGTAAATACTGCGTCGGCCTGATCACGCTGGACGTGGAGGCGGTGCGAGCCTGGGCGGCAGTGCGTGCGCTCGCCCTCGGCAACGACGACGAGCTACATCGACGGTCCGAGATCGTGGAGCTGATCAGCGGCGAGGTGGCCGCCGTGAACCGCGACCTGGCGTCCTTCGAGAGCCTCAAGTATTTTCACATCCTGTCGCGCGACTTCACGATCGAGGCAGGCGAGCTGACGCCGAGCCTCAAGGTGAAGCGCAAGGTGGTGGCGGAACGCTATCGGGACGAGATCGAGGGCATGTACCGCGAGTGATCAGGAGGCGCCATGTTGCGCCGCGAGGGGCAATTTGTTATAGCCTGGCATGAAAATTGCGGCAGTACCGCGCAGCGGGCCGCGCGCCCGCTTTTTTATTTCTCGGGGGCGTTATGAGCCCGCCGAAGGTGGCAGATCGTCTGTGGGAAATCGCAGAGCCCCTGGCCACCCACGAGGGATTCGAGATCGTCGACGTCGAGTGCCGCACGGAGGGACGGGGAATGCTCCTCCGCCTCTTCGTAGATCGACCGGGCGGCGTGACCGTCGATGATCTGTCGCGTTTGAGCCGGCGACTCGGGGACGTTTTGGACGTTCACGGCAGCCTCGAGGTGCCGTATACGCTCGAGGTGTCCTCCCCGGGGGTGAACCGCCGGCTCGCACGGCCAGAGCACTATGCGCGCTATGTCGGAGAGCGGATACGGGTTCGCACCCAGGGGCCCCTCGAGGGCCGCCGGAACTTTCTCGGCATGCTGCTGGAGTGCACGCCGGTGGACTTCACGCTCCGACTTCCCGACGGCGTGGAGGTGCGAATCGCATATGCGGACGTGCAGCGCGCCAACTACGAGCACGACTTCGGAGACGCCGCACTGAGAAAGCCAGCGGGCGGCTCCACCGCGGCCTCGGCGCGGAAAGGGCGGAGGACGTGACATGCAACCGGATCTCAACCGCGTGATCGAGCAGGTGAGCAAGGAGAAGGGCATCGACAAGGCGCTCATCATCGAGGCGCTCGAGAACGCCATGGTGTCGGCGGCGCGAAAGACCTTCGGCGCCGAGCGCCGGATCGAGGGGACGTTCAACGCCGAGCTCGGTGAGGTCGAGCTGTTCGAGATCAAGACGGTGGTGGAACGCGTGGAGGATGCCAACACCCAGATCACGCTCGAGGAAGCCCGCCGGCAGTACGACCCGGAGGCGGAGGTCGGCGATGATCTGCTGTCAAAGCTGCCGGCCGAGAAGTTCGGCCGGATCGCGGCGCAGGCCGCCAAGCAGAACATCGTCCAGAAGGTCCGCGACGCCGAACGGGACATCATCTATAACGAATTCAAGGATCGTAAGGGCGAGCTGTTCTCGGGGATCGTCCAGCGCTTCGAGAAGAAGAACATGATCGTGAATCTCGGCCGCACAGACGCCATTTTGCCCGAGAAGGAGCAGATCCCGCGCGAGCGCTACCGGCAGGGGGATCGGATACGGGCCTACATCGTCGATGTGGACATGACGGCCAAGGGCCCGCAGATCATCCTGTCGCGAACCCACCCGAGCCTCCTGATCGAGCTCTTCAAGCAGGAAGTTCCCGAGATCTACGAGGGCATCGTCGAGGTGAAAGGGGCGGCTCGCGAGCCCGGAGGACGGGCCAAGATCGCCGTCATCTCCAACGATCCGGACGTCGATCCGGTCGGGGCCTGCGTGGGAATGCGGGGCACCCGGGTGCAGGCCGTGGTGCAGGAGCTTCGCGGGGAGAAGATCGACATCGTTCATTGGACGCCGGATCCGGCCGAGTACGTCTGTCGCGCGCTGCAGCCCGCCCGGGTCTCGAAGATCCTGATGGACGAGGAAGCCCGGGTCATGGAGGTCATTGTTCCCGACGATCAGTTGTCTCTCGCCATCGGCAAGAAAGGACACAACGTTCGCTTGGCCGCCAAGCTCACGGGTTGGCAGCTCGAGGTTCGCGGGGAGTCGGAAGCGGAGGATGAAGCCCGGCGCGCCCGCGCCTCGTTGACAGCCGTGCCGGAGATCGGCGATCTCACGGCAGAGCTGCTCTACCAGAGTGGATTCAAATCTGCCGAGGAGGTTGGACAGGCAGACATCCAGTCGGTTGCCGACATCGACGGGGTCGGGCCGGAGCGCGCTCCCGTGATCGTGGCCTCGGCGCGCGAGCACGTCGCCCAATTGCAGGAAGAGGCTGCGGCCCGTGCGGCGGAAGCGGAAGCGGCGGCGGCCGCGGCCGCGCTGCTGCCACCGGAGCCGGCGGCCGCCGGGGATGTCGCGGCCGCGGAGGCCGGAGGTGAGCCTGCGGACGCGGGTGAAACGGTGGCCGGGGAGAGCAGCGGCGGCGAGCGGGGGGCGGACCCGGATGGCGCAGCGAGTGCAGAAGGTACGACACGAGACGGATCGTGAACCCGCAGGGCCCACAAGACCGATGCGCACCGATGCGCATGGCGCAAACGCGAGCCCGGGGGCCGGTCCGAACTTGCTGCGGGTGCGGCGAGCGAGATCGCCAGGCGCTTTTGGTGCGCCTGGCCTTGGGCGCGAGTGGCGTCGTGGTCCTGGATCTGCGCCGCCGGCATGGCGGTCGGGGAGCGTACCTGCACCGTCGGGGAAGCTGTTGGGAAGGTTTCGTGCGCGGCAGACCGTACGTCCGGTCGCTGCGGCGGGCCGTTGCTCGGACCGAGCGCGCCGCCCTCGTAGCTGCGTTGCGGGCGATGTCCGAGCAGGCGGTCCACGGCAACGGGCATCCGAAGGGCCCGACGGCGCACGCGGGCATCACGGGAGACGCGTGAATGCGAGTTCATGAGCTAGCAACGGATTGGGGGGTCCCCTCCAAGGAGGTGGTCACCCGACTCGAGCGCATCGGCATCCGGGGCAAGAAGTCCCAGAGCTCACTCACCGAGGAAGAGCTTGCCCGCATCCGGAGCGAGCTCGGCATGGTCGAGCGGCGCAACATCGTGCTCGGGACACAGCGGATCGTCGCGGAGCGGGTCCGTACCGATCGGGACGAAGAGCACGAGGAGCTGGTGACGTCTCGCGAGCAGACGGTGGACTCGCGGATCGCTACCAACGTCATTCGCCGCCGAACCCAACGCGTGGAGGTGCTCAAGCGTGAGACGCTGCCCCCCATTGTGCCGGGGGCTGTCGACCAAGCACTCCAAGTCCCGCCGCCACCACCACCCCTGGGCATGCCGCCACTCGTGGATGTTGGCATCCCTGCGGCTGCTCCGGTCCCGGCTGCGCCACCCGAGCAGGCCGCGCCGGACGTGGTGGCCGCGAATGAAACTCCGGTCGCCGCGGAGAGCAGCATGGCCGCGGCGCCTGCGCCACCTCCGGCAGCACCGGCCGCCGGGCCTTCGGTGTCCCGAGCGCACCCCGCCCCGCCCGTGCAGGCGAAAGCGCCGGAGATGGAATCGGGCAGCCGCCCGGTGAAGGTGCTCGGGCGCATCGATCTGCGAAAGGTCGACGCCGGCCGGCCCCCGTCGCGGGCGCCCGTCGAGGCCCCGTCGTCGAGGCCAGGGCCCCCGAGCCCGCCTCCGGCGGACGCACCCCCTGGCGCGCCGCCGCGGGATGCCGGGCGGAAGGCCAAGAAGCGAAAGGAAGTCGTTCGCAAGGAGGGGCAGCTCGAGGAGCTCGAGCGGCGCTATCGCCCCGGCGGCGGAAAGCGGCCGCAGAAGCGCCGAGCGTTGCCTGGCAAGGAGCAGAAGAAGACCGAGATCACCGTCGCCAAGGCCAGCAAGCGCGTGGTCAAGATTCAGGAGATGGTCACGGTCGGCGACCTCTCCAAGGCGATGGGCGTGAAGGCGGGAGAGGTGGTCAAGAAGCTCATGGAAATGGGCATGATGGCCACCATCAACCAGTCGCTCGACAGTGATATCGCCGCTGTCGTCGCCGGAGAGTTCGACTACACGGTCGAGAACGTCGCGTTCGATGCCGAGGCAGTGCTCGAATCGGGTCCCGAGGAAACCGAGGGTCCGCTGGAGCAACGACCGCCCGTCATCACGATGATGGGACACGTGGACCACGGGAAGACCTCCCTGCTGGACGCCATTCGCGCAAGCGAGGTGGCTGCGGGTGAGGCTGGCGGGATCACGCAACACATCGGCGCCTACACGGTAACCCTGGACGGCCGCCGCATCACCTTCCTCGATACCCCTGGTCACGAAGCATTCACCGCGATGCGGGCGCGTGGCGCCAAGGTCACCGACATCGTCGTCCTGGTCGTGGCCGCCGATGACGGCATCATGCCGCAGACCGTGGAGGCCATTAACCACGCCAAGGCGGCTAGCGTGCCCATCGTGGTTGCCGTCAACAAGATCGACAAGCCCGAGGCCAATGCCGAACGAGTCAAGCAGGAGCTCTCGAATCACGGGCTCCAGCCCGAGGAGTGGGGCGGGAGCACGGTGGTGGTCCCGGTTTCCGCGCGCACCAAGCAGAACCTGCCACAACTGCTGGAGTTGCTGCTGCTACAGGCCGACGTTCTCGAGCTGCGGGCGAACCCCCGCCGGATGGCGCGCGGGACCATCGTGGAGGCCAAGCTCGACCGCGGGCGGGGTCCCGTGGCGACGGTGCTCGTCCAGGACGGGACGTTGCGGACCGGAGACGCGCTGGTGTGCGGCGTCCAGTATGGGCGTATCCGCGCCATGATCGACGATCATGGACAGAAGATCTCCGAAGCCCCGCCGTCGACCCCCGTAGAGGTGCTGGGGTTGTCCGGCGTCGTCGAAGCCGGCGACTCCGTCGTCGTCCTTGCCGACGAGGCCAAGGCTCGCCAAGTGGCCGAACACCGGCGCACCAAGGAGCGCGACGCCGACATGGCCAAGACCACGAAGGTCTCCCTCGAGGATCTGTACCAACAGATTCAGGCGGGAGGAATCAAGGAAGTGCGCGTCGTGCTCAAGGCCGACGTGCACGGCTCGGTCGAGGCCGTGAGCGACGCCCTCCGGCGCATGTCGACGGACGAGGTTCGCCTCAACGTGCTGCACAGCTCGGTGGGCGGAATCACGGAGTCCGACGTGCTGCTGGCCTCGGCGTCGAGCGCCGTCGTCATCGGCTTCAACGTCAGGCCGGAGAGCAAGGCGACCAGCCTCGCGACCCGTGAAGGCGTGGACGTCCGCCTGTACACGGTCATTTATGACGCGGTCAACGATGTGCGCAGCGCACTGGAGGGTCTGCTCGCGCCGACACTGCGGGAGCGCCCCCTTGGACGGGCCGAGGTGCGGCAGACTTTCAGCATCTCCGGCCTCGGCGCGGTCGCCGGCTGCTCGGTGGTGGATGGCAAGCTCACCCGGAGCGCTCGCATCCGGCTGGTTCGGGACAACGTGGTCGTCTATACCGGCTCGCTCTCGAGCTTGAAGCGGTTCAAGGACGACGTGCGAGAAGTAGCGACGGGGTACGAGTGCGGCTTGGCCCTCGACAAGTACCAGGACGTGAAGGTGGGAGACGTGATCGAAGCGTTCGAGGTCGAACAGGTGGCCCGCCGCCTCGAGGCACCGGCCGCCGCGGCATCACCGTAGGGACGCGCGCCGCGCCCGGTGCTTCGCGCCGAAGTTCGGACGCGGCGCTCGGCCAATTGCGGTCAGCCGGCTTCGCCACCGAACTCTGGCACGCACACCATGGGGGGGCAGGGGCGGGAGAAACATCTCGTTGTCGGCGTGCTGCGCTTGGAGCTGTTTCTGCCGGCGAATCATTCCCTCAAGGGAAAGCGGAGCGTGTTGCGCACGATCAAGGCGCGGGTGAGCAACAAGTTCAACGTCTCGATCGCCGAGTGCGCCGATCACGACATGTGGCAGCGCGCCGTGCTCGGGGTGGCGCAAGTGGGAGCCGAGCAGGCGCACGTCGATGCGGCGCTCCGCGAGGTCGTGAAGTACATCGACGAGCTCGAGCTCGCCGAGCTCGGCGCGCAGGATGTGGAGTTTCTCCATTACTGAGCCAGGACGAGGACGCCATGGCCAGCCGGCGTACGAACCGTGTTGCCGCCTTGCTGCAGGAGACGATCGCGACCGAGCTGATCCATGGCGCGAAGGATCCGGGCCTCGCGGGGATCATCGTGACCGACGTCGACGTCAGCCCGGACCTGCGGCATGCCCGGGTCTACTACCGCGTGCTCGGGACGGACGCGGAATCGGAGCGGGCGCAGCGGGCCCTCCGCCGGGCCACCGGCTACCTCCAAGCTGCCGTTGGCCGCGCGATGCGGCTGCGCTATACGCCCGAGCTCGACTTCGTGTTCGATCCGACCCCCGATCGCGCCCGGCGGGTCGACGCGCTGCTGGAGGCCGCCGGTGCCGAGGCCGAGGAGGGCCTCGGCGCCACGATCGAGGGTGGTGATGGACGGGGTTCTACTCGTCGATAAGCCCGCCGGGATCACGTCCGCGGGCGTCGTTCGCGCGCTCAAGGCGCGCGTCGATCCGCGCAAGATCGGACACCTCGGCACGCTCGATCCGTTCGCGACGGGATTGCTGCCGTTGTGTATCGGCGAAGCGACCAAGGTCGCGCAGTTTCTCACCGCGGAGGCCAAGGGCTACACCGGGCGTATCCGTCTCGGGGTGGAGACGGATACGCTCGACTGCACCGGCAGGGTGCTACGCGAGGCTCCGGTGCCGGCGATCGACGCGCGCGCACTCCACGAGCTGGCCCGGCAGCTCCACGGCGTCCGCCTGCAGACGCCGCCGATGTTTTCCGCCGTCAAGCAGGGCGGTGTGCCGCTCTATCGCCTCGCGCGCCGCGGCATCGAGGTGGAACGCTCGCCCCGGCCGATCGAGGTCCACGGCTTGACCCTTCGGCCGGCGGGCGACGCGGAGATCGACTTTCACGTGGATTGTTCGAAGGGCACCTACGTACGGGTGCTGGCAGCCGACATCGGACGGGCGCTCGGCTGCGGTGGGCACCTCACCGCGTTGCGCCGTGTGCGCTTCGGGGCGTTCGACGTCCGCTACGCCCATGCGCTCGCCAGTTTGCTGGAAGCTGCACCGCGCGAAGCGCTCCCCGTGGTCCCCGTCCGCTCGGCCTTGGCGCATCTGCGCGAGCTGGCCATCCCGCCGCAGGCCGGGCCGGCGCTTCGCCGCGGCCAACAGCACATCCTCGGCACGCTGCCCCCGGCCGAGGAACCCGCGGAGGTGGCGATGGTGGTGACCAGCGCGGGCGATCTCGTGGCGATCGTACAGGCCGATGCGGCACGCGGCGCCTGGCGTGTCGCGCGCATTCTGGCCGATGCCGCGGAGAGCCCCGAGCCGCGCGAGGGGAAACTTTACAAGCCGCACCCCGTATGTTAAACGCCGTCTCTGGTGGATTAGAGACGATAGACAGGAGAAAGGACGTCATTCGAGAATGCCGCTAGCGTCCGAAGCTCGACAGGAGCTGCTGCAGTCCCATCGGCGGCACTCGACCGACACGGGGTCGCCGGAAGTCCAGATCGCCCTGCTGAGCGCGCGCATCAACTACCTCACCGACCATTTCAAGGTCCACGTCAAGGATCATCATTCGCGTCGGGGGTTGCTGAAGCTGGTTGGGCGGCGGAGGCGCCTGCTCGACTACCTGAGGCGGCGCGACTTCGAGCGCTACAAGACCATCATCGAGCAGCTCGGCATTCGCAAGTAGTCCGTCCCCGCGCTCGACGGCCTCCAACCGATGATCCTGCCGCGGAGCCCGCGTGACACGGGGGTAGATGGAGTCGTGTATGCAAAAGAAAGTGGAGATCGATCTGTACGGACGTCCGTTCTCGATCGAAGTGGGCCGAGTGGCCCGCCAGGCCGGCGGGGCCGCGGTGGTCGCCTACGGCGAGACCGTGATTCTCGCCACGGCGGTAGCGAGCCATAGCGCCCGGGAAGGCATCGACTTCTTTCCTCTGACGGTCGACTACCAGGAGAAGACGTTTGCCGCCGGCAAGATTCCCGGGGGCTTCTTCAAGCGGGAGGGCAGGCCGGCCGAGAAGGAGATCCTCACATCGCGGCTCATCGACCGCCCGCTCCGGCCGCGGTTTCCGAAGAGTTTCCGCTGCGAGACGCAGATCATCGCCACGGTGCTCTCGTACGACAAGGAGAATGACAGCGACATTCCCGCGCTGATCGGCGCAGCGACGGCGCTGCACGTTTCCGACATTCCGTTCGCCGGTCCGCTCGCCGCGGTGCGTATCGCGCGGATCGATGGGCGCTTCGTCCTCAACCCGACGTTTGCCGAGCGCGACGGCGCCGAGCTCAACATCGTCGTCGCCGGGTCGCGCGAGGGCATCGTCATGGTCGAGGGCGAGGCCCGGATCGTTCCCGAGGAGGTCGTGGTCGACGCGCTCTTCACCGCGCAGGAGAGCCTCGAGACCGTCTTCCGGCTGCAGGAGGAGCTACGGGCGAGCGTCGGGAAGCCCAAGCGCGAGGCGGCGCCCGAGACCCCGCGCGACGAGGCGCTGTGGTCACGGGTGGAGCAGTTCGTCCGGCCGCGGCTGCAGGGCGCGCTGGCGCTGGCGGCCAAGCAGGAGCGCTATCGCGCCATCGATCAGGCCGCCAGCGATGCCGTGACCGAGCTGGGGCCGGCGTTTCCGGAGCGCGAGAAGGACATCGGCACGTGCATCGATGCGATCCGGCGCGAGCTGTTCCGCCGCCAGGTCATCGAGAGCCGGCGCCGCATCGACGGCCGCGGCCTGGCCGACATCCGGCCCATCACGTGTGAGGTGCAGGTGTTGCCGCGCACCCACGGCTCGGCGCTGTTCACCCGCGGCGAGACGCAGGCGCTCGCCGTCACCACGCTCGGCACGTCCTCGGACGAGCAGAAGATCGACGCCCTGATCGGCGAGATGTACAAGAAGTTCATGCTGCACTACAACTTTCCGCCGTTCAGCGTCGGCGAGGCGCGCTTCCTGCGTGGCCCCGGGCGGCGGGATATCGGCCACGGGGCGCTCGCCGAGCGCGCCCTCCAGGCCGTGCTGCCCTCGGAGGAGGAGTTTCCCTACACGATCCGTATCGTCTCGGAGATTCTCGAGTCGAACGGATCGTCGAGCATGGCGACCGTGTGCGGCGGCTCGCTCTCCCTGATGGATGCGGGGGTGCCGATCAAAGGTGCCGTGGCCGGCGTCGCCATGGGCCTGATCAAGGAGGGGGAGGAGGTGCGCATCCTGTCGGACATCCTCGGCGACGAGGATCACCTCGGCGACATGGATTTCAAGATCGCCGGAACGGCCGAGGGCCTGACGGCGGTGCAGATGGACAACAAGATCGGCTCGCTCACGCGCGAGATCATGACCGAGGCCCTGCGCCAGGCGCGCGCCGGTCGTCTCCACGTCCTCGATGCCATGCGCCGGGTGATCGCGACACACCGCGCCGATCTTTCCGCGCACGCACCGCGCATCGTCACCCTGCGCATCAAACCGGACCGCATCCGCGACGTCATCGGCCCGGGCGGCAAGGTGATTCGCAGCATCATCGAGGAGACGGGCGTCAAGATCGACGTCGAGGACGACGGCACCATCTTCATCGCCTCGTCCGACGGCGCCGCCATGGAGCGCGCCGTCGAGCGGATCCAAGGGATCACAGCCGAGGTGGAGCCAGGGCGCATCTATCACGGCACCGTCCGCAAGATCGTCGATTTCGGTGCCTTCGTGGAGATTCTGCCGGGCACGGACGGTCTGCTGCACATCTCGCAGATCGGCCCTGGACGCGTGAATCGCGTGACCGACGTGCTCAAGGAGGGGGACTCGGTTCCGGTCAAGGTCCTCGAGGTCGATCGCCAGGGCAAGATCCGACTGAGTCGCCGGGAGGCCCTGGCGGAGCTGCAGAAGGACTCCGGCGAGGAGGTTCAGGAAGGCAAGCCCCGCCACTAGAGCGCGCCCATGCACCAGACGCGACTCGACAACGGCATCCGGGTGGTTTCCGAGGAGCTTCCCCACCTGGCGTCAGTCGCCCTCGGGATCTGGGTGGAGAACGGCTCCCGCTACGAAGCGCCCGAGATCGGCGGCATCTCGCACTACATCGAGCACCTGCTCTTCAAGGGCACCGACCGGCGCAGCGCCGCCGAGATTTCCGAAGAGATCGAGGGGGTCGGCGGCAGCCTCAACGCGTTTACCGGCAAGGAGCACACCTGCTACCACGCCAAGGTGCTGCACGAGCATCTTCCGCTCGCATTCGATCTCCTGGCCGACATCTTCCTGCATTCCCGCTTCGATCCCGAGGAGATCGAGCGCGAGCGCGGCGTCATCCTCCAGGAGATCGCCCAGGTTCTCGACACCCCGGACGAGTACGTGCACGACGTGTTCAAGGCCCATTTCTGGAAAGGCCATCCGCTGTCGCGCCCGATCTGCGGCACGGCCGAAACGGTGTCCGATCTCGGCCAGGCCCAGTTTCTGTCATTCCTGCGCGAGCGCTACGGGACGGACCGGACGGTGGTCGCCGCTGCCGGGCGGCTGCGCCACGCCGACCTCGTGGCGCTCGTCGAGCGGGCCTTCGGCCCCGCGGCGTCGCGGCTCGGACCGGTGGACGGCGTGCCGCCGCGACACCACGGCGGGCTCGTGGTGCACGAGAAGGGCCTCGAGCAGGTGCATGTGTGCCTCGGGCTTCCCGGCATCTCTCAAATCGATCCGGCCCGGTATACGGGCTTCGTGCTCGACACGGCGCTCGGCGGCGGCATGAGCTCTCGCCTGTTCCAGGAAGTACGCGAGCGTCGGGGACGGGCCTACGCCATTCAATCGTTCCTGGCCACGTATCGCGACACGGGCTACCTCGGGGTCTATGCCGGCACGAATCCCGAGTGGGTTCCCGAGGTCATGGAGGTAATCGTCGCGGAGGTCGTGCGCCTGGCCCGGGACGGTCTCGGCGCCGAGGAGTTGCTGCGAGCGAAGAATCAGCTCAAGGGCAACATGCTGCTCGGGCTCGAGACCAGCACCAGTCGCATGCATCGGCTGGCGACGTGCGAGCTGTACTTCGGCAGAGACATCCCCCTCGACGAGGTGGCCCGCGAGATCGACGCGGTGACCAACGACGCCGTCGTGGAGCTGGCGCAGCGCCTGCTCGCGGCCGGCACTCTGGCCGCGGCCGTGCTCGGGGATCTCAAGGGGACGCGCGTCGACGAATCGCTGCTGGCGACGGGGTGAGCCTCCGTCAACGGACCGGGGACGCTCGGGGCGCGTCCTCGCAGAAGTGCATGGAAACGAGGATCGTCATTCCCTTGGTGCGTATCGGCCCGCATGCCGGTCTCCCGCTGCCGCAGCACATGACGGACGATGCCGCCGGAGTCGATCTCCTCGCGGCGGTCGAGGAACCGCTGACCCTCGCGCCCGCGGCGCGGGCCTTGATCCCCACGGGAATCGCCGTCGCCGTCCCAGGCGGATACGAGGCGCAGGTTCGCCCTCGGAGCGGGCTGGCCCTGCGCCACGGCGTCACCGTCTTGAACGCGCCAGGCACCATCGACGCCGACTATCGCGGCGAGATCAAGGTATTGCTCGTCAATCTCGGCACGGATGAGTTCGTCGTGCGGCGCGGCGACCGCATCGCGCAGATGGTCGTGGCGCCCGTGGCGCGCGTCGTCTGCCGTGAGGTGCCGACACTACCGCCCACGCCCCGCGGCGCCGGCGGCTTCGGACACACCGACGATGATGCTGACCGGCTTGACCGGCCGGCCATCGATGCGGGCGGCGAGCGATGATCGAGCGCTACACACGCCCGCAGATGGCGGCGCTCTGGTCCGAGGAGCGCCGCCTCGCCACGTGGCTCGAGGTGGAGCTCCTCGTGTGCGAGACCCTCGCCAGCCGCGGGGAGATCCCCGCCGGCGTGGCGCAGGAGCTCAGGCGCCGGGCCACGGTCGATCCCGCGCGGGTGCGGGCCATCGAGGCGGAGGTGCGCCACGACGTCATCGCCTTCGTCACCGCGGTGGCCGAGACCGTCGGCGACGCCGGCCGCTACCTCCATCTCGGGCTGACGTCCTCCGACGTCGTCGATACCGCCTTCGCGGTGACGCTGCGGGATGCCGCCGATCTGCTCCTGCGCGAGCTCGACACGCTGCGCGCCGCCGTGCGCGTCCAGGCCGAGCGTCACGCGCACACGCCGATGATCGGGCGCACGCACGGTATCCATGCCGAGCCCACGACCTTCGGGCTCAAGCTCGCCTCGTGGTACACCCAGCTCGAGCGGGCCGGCCGGCGGCTGCGGGCCGCCCGGCGGGAGATCGCGGTGGGTAAGCTCTCGGGCGCGGTCGGCACCTTCGCCAATGTCGATCCGGAGATCGAGACGGCCGTCCTGACGCGGCTCGGGCTCGGCGCCGAGCCGGTGGCGACTCAGGTGGTTGCGCGCGACCGCCACGCCGCCTTCTTCAGCGCGCTGGCGCTGCTGGCGGCCTCGCTCGAGCGCATCGCCCTCGAGGTTCGACATCTCCAGCGCACCGAGGTCGGGGAAGTGCAGGAGCCCTTCGCCGCCGGGCAGAAGGGCTCCTCGGCCATGCCGCACAAGCGCAATCCCATCCTCGCCGAGAACCTGTGCGGCCTTGCGCGCCTGGTGCGCAGCTATGCCGACGCGGCGGTCGAGAACGTGGCGTTGTGGCACGAGCGCGACATCAGCCATTCGTCGGTCGAGCGGGTGATCGCCCCGGATGCCACGATCCTGGTCGACTTCATGCTCGCCCGCACCACTGAGATCGTCACCGGGCTCGTCGTGTCGCCCGAGCGCATGGCGGAGAACCTCCGCCTGTTTGGTCCGGCGATCCACTCCGAACAGCTGCTGCTGAGTCTCGTGCGTCATGGCGTGGCGCGCGACCGGGCCTACCGCTGGATTCAGCGCCATGGTCTGGCCGGCGGCGCTGCCGATTTTCGTGCGGCCGTGCGCAGCGACCCCGACATCGCGGGCGTGCTGTCGGCGGCGGAGATCGACGCCGTGCTGGACGTGAGCCAGCATCTGCGCCATGTCGATGCGCTCATGACCCGCGCATTCGCCACCGAGGCCGAGGATGGTGCCCGGTAACCGATTCGACGGGTGCGGGTCGGGCGGGCCAGTTGGGTACGGAAGAATGCTAGCGAATCGGAACCCCGCGGCTCGGAGCGCGGCCGCGGGTAGCAACAGGGGGGCATAGCGGTGCTGATCGGACGCGTATTCGTCATGCCCAAGCAGGAGGTCCTCGATCCCCAGGGCAAAGCCATCTGCCAGTCGTTGCACGCCCTCGGATACGCCGAGGTCGACGATGTGCGCCTGGGCAAGTACATGGAGCTCCGCTTGCGCGGCGAGGACGCCGCGCAGCTGCGCGCCCGGGTCGACGACATGTGCCGGCGGCTTCTCGCGAACGGGGTGATCGAGGAGTACCATCTCGAGGTGGAGCGCCTGCCCGGCGCGGCGGGCGCGCGCTGAGACGCAGGCGGCCAGGATGCTGATGGAGGGCGGGCGCCGGGTGCCGGACGGCCAGCACGCAGCGGCGCGGTCGATGCCGCCGGTACGGAGGGTTCTGCGGTGAAGTGGGGGGTCGTCACGTTTCCGGGATCGAACGACGACGCCGACGTCGTCTACGCGCTCACGACCGTCCTCGGCGACGACGCGCGCCAGCTGTGGCACAAGGATCGCGACCTACAGAGAGTCGACTGCGTCGTGCTGCCCGGCGGGTTCTCGTACGGCGACTACCTGCGCTGCGGCGCGATGGCAAAGTTCTCGCCCATCATGACGAGCGTGCGCGAGCACGCCGAGCGGGGTGGCCTGGTCCTGGGGATCTGCAACGGCTTCCAGATTCTGTGCGAGGCCGGGCTGTTGCCCGGGGCGCTCATCCGCAATCGCTCGCTGCTGTTCGTGTGCGAGACGGTTCGCACGCGCGTCGAGACGACGGCGACGCCATTCACCTCCACGTTCGGCCCCGGGGAGATCCTGCGCCTTCCGATCAAGCACGGCGAGGGGTGCTACGTCGCCGATGCGGAGACGATACGCCGCCTCGAAGACGAGCAGCGCGTCGTGCTCCGCTACGTCGATGCGGAGGGGCGCGCGACGCCCGACGCCAATCCCAACGGCTCGCTCAACAACATCGCCGGCATCGTTGGCCCCGGGCGCAACGTCTTTGGCCTGATGCCGCACCCGGAGCATGCCGTGGAGCGCTTGCTCGGGGGCGATGATGGGCTGCGGTTCTTCGCCGCGGCGAGCGGGCGGCATGCCCGGCAGCGACCGCTGTCGGTGGCGCCGGGGCCGTGAGCATTCGATCGCCGGACGCGGAGGATCTAGGCGTGCAAGGGGTACCGGATTTCCAAGGTATGCCAGGGGCACCGAGTGGCGGGCCGAGCGCCCCGGCGGTGACGCCCAGGCTCGCGGCGGAGCACGGGCTGACGCCGGAGGAGTACTCGCGCATTCTCGACCTGCTCGGACGCACGCCGACCTACGAGGAGCTCGGCGTCTTCTCGGTCATGTGGTCGGAACATTGCAGCTACAAGAGCTCGCGGCTGCTGCTGAAATCCCTGCCCACGTCCGGGCCCGCCGTGCTCCAGGGCCCCGGGGAGAACGCCGGCGTCATCGACGTGGGCGACGGGATCGCGGTCGCGCTCAAGATCGAGAGCCACAATCACCCTTCGTTCATCGAGCCCTACCAGGGCGCAGCGACCGGAGTCGGCGGCATCCTGCGCGACATCTTCGCCATGGGGGCGCGGCCGATTGCCTCGCTCAACTCGCTGCGCTTCGGCAGCGCGGATCACCCGCGCACGCGCTATCTCCTGAAGGGCGTGGTGGCCGGCATCGGCGGCTACGGTAACTGCGTCGGCGTGCCGACGGTCGGCGGCGACCTCTACTTTGCGCCCGGCTACGACGGCAACATCCTCGTCAACGTCTTCACCGTCGGCGTGCTGCCCCATGATCGCATCTTCCGCGGCTACGCCGCCGGCCCCGGCAACCCGATCATGTATGTCGGTGCGAAGACGGGACGCGACGGGATCCATGGCGCGAGCCTGCTCGCCTCGGCCGAGTTCGACGCCACCTCGGAGCAGAAGCGGCCCGCCGTCCAGGTCGGGGATCCGTTCACGGAGAAGCTTTTGATCGAGGCCTGCCTCGAGCTCATGGCCGGTGATGCCCTCGCCGGGGTCCAGGACATGGGCGCGGCCGGCCTCACCAGTTCGTCGGTGGAGATGGCCGGGCGCGCCGGCACCGGGGTCGAGCTCGACCTGTCCGCCGTGCCGCTGCGCGAGGCCGGCATGACGCCCTACGACGTGCTGCTCTCCGAATCCCAGGAGCGCATGCTCTTCGTGGTCAAGAGCGGCCGCGAGGAAGAAGTCGCCGCCCACTGCCGCCGCTGGGACCTTGACGTGGCGATCATCGGACGGGTGACGGACGACGCCACGTTCCGCGCGCGCTGGCAGGGCAGGGAGGTGGTGGCGATCCCGGTCCGCGGCCTCGCCGATCCCCCGGCGTATCGCCGGCCCGCGGCGGAGCCCCAGCGCTCCGCGGCGGACACGATCGTCCTTCCGGCGCTCGGGCGGGCGCAGGACCACGCCGACGCGCTGGAGCGGCTGCTCGCCTCTCCCAATCTCTGCTCGCGCGAGTGGGTATGGCGGCAGTTCGATCAGCTCGTCGGCAGCAACACCGTGGTGCGTCCCGGCGCGGACGCTGCCGTGATCCGCCTCAAGGGCACGCGGCGCGCGCTTGCGCTGACCGTCGATTGCAACAGCCGCTACTGCGCCTTGGACCCGTATCTCGGCACGGTCATCGCCGTCGCGGAAGCGGCGCGCAATCTGGTGGCCAGCGGCGCGCGGCCGGTTGCGGTGAGCGATTGTCTCAACTTCGGCAATCCCGAGCGCCCGGAGATCATGTGGCAGTTCCACCAGGCCATCGCCGGCCTGCGCGATGCCTGCGTCGCCCTGGAGACCCCGGTCGTCAGCGGCAACGTGAGCTTCTACAACGAGACCGAAGGGCGGGCCATTCCCCCGACGCCGACCATCGCCATGGTCGGGCTTCTCGATGACGTCGGCAGCCACATGACGCCCTGGTTTCGCACCGAAGGCGACATGGTCGTGTTGCTCGGCTACACCCGTGAGGAGCTCGACGGCAGCGAGTACCTGGCCGTGATCCACGGCGCCGTCGGCGGCACGCCGCCATGGATCGACCTGGACGCGGAGCGACGCTTGCACGCGCTCTGCCTGGTCGCCTGCCGCGAAGGGCTGCTGCGCTCCGCCCACGACATCGCCGAGGGCGGACTCGCCGTGGCCCTGGCGGAGTGCTGCATCGGTGGGCCCGAGCTGCTGGGCGTGCAGCTCGCGGCCGACGGCGGGATCGCCCCCGCGGCGTTCCTGTTCGCCGAGAGCCAGTCCCGCATGATCGTCTCGGTCCGGCGGCGCGCGCTCTCCAGATTGAAGGATCTCGCCGGCGCCGAATCCGTGCCGCTCTCGGTGCTGGGCGAGGTGCGCGGACAACGCCTCGTGATCGGCGACCTCGTCGATGCCGATCTCGCCCGGCTGCGGACGGCGTGGCAGAACGGGCTCCCGCAACGCCTGGCGGTTGGTGCCGGATCGGAGTAAGCTCCGATCGTTCGATGTTGGATCGCTTTCGCGAAGAGTGCGGCGTGGTCGGGGTCTTCGGGCATCCGGAGGCGGCCAACCTCGTCTATCTCGGCCTGTACGCCCTCCAGCACCGCGGGCAGGAAGGGGCGGGCATCGTTGCCACCAACGGTGAGGCGCTCATCGCGCATCGGGGCATCGGTCACGTCGCCGAGATCTTCAACAAGGACATCATCCGCCGCCTCGAAGGCCAGAGCGCCATTGGCCACAATCGCTACTCCACGCAGGGCCAGAAGACCGTCCTGAAGAACATCCAGCCCCTGGTGGTGGAGTACGTGCTCGGCGCACTGGCGGTGGCGCACAACGGCAACCTGGTGAACGCCGAGCTGCTGCGCGATCGACTGGAGCGCCAGGGGTCCATCTTTCAATCCACCGTCGATACCGAGGTCATCATCCATCTCATCGCCGGCTCCCAGGAGCCGGCGCTGCTCGGCCGTCTGATCGAGGCCTTGGCCCAGGTGAAGGGTGCATACTCCCTGGTGTTTCTGACCGAGGACCGCCTGATCGCGGCGCGCGATCCGCACGGCTTTCGGCCGCTCGTCCTCGGCCGGCTCAAGGATGGCGTCGTGGTCGCCTCCGAGACGTGCGCGCTCGATCTGCTCGAGGCGACGTACGAGCGCGAGATCCAGCCGGGCGAGATCCTCGTGGTGAGCGAGCGAGGTGTGGAGTCCCACCGCCCGTTCCTCCCGGTTCCACAGCACTCCTGCATCTTCGAGTACATCTACTTCGCGCGACCCGACAGCCGCGTCTTCGGTCGCAACGTCTACGAGGTGCGGCGCGGCCTCGGCGCCCAGCTGGCGCGCGAGACCCACGTCCCCGCGGATATCGTCATTGCCGTCCCGGACTCCGGGGTCCCGGCGGCCATCGGCTATGCCGACGAATGCGGGCTCCCGTTCGAGATGGGGCTGATCCGGAACCACTACGTCGGCCGCACCTTCATCGAGCCGCAGGATTCCATTCGCCATTTCGGCGTCAAGGTGAAGCTCAACGCGTTGCGCGAGGTGCTCACCGGCCGCCGGGTCGTGGTCGTGGATGACTCGATCGTGCGGGGCACGACGAGCCGCAAGATCGTGGAGATGATTCGCGGCGCGGGCGCCAAGGAGGTGCACGTGCGCGTCAGCTCGCCGCCCACCACCAACCCCTGCTTCTACGGCATCGACACCCCGACGCGCGCCGAGCTGATCGGGTCCTCCCATTCGATCGAGGAGATCCGCCAGTTCCTGGCAGCCGACACGCTCGGCTATCTCAGCTGGGAGGGGATGTACGCCTTCCTTGGCGGCCTGCGCCAGGGCTTCTGCGACGCGTGCTTCACCGGCGAGTATCCCGTCCCGCTCACCGACGTCGAAGCCAACGCCCGACAGCTCCATCTGTTCGAAGCGCGCGAGCGCTAGGCCGCCCGGCACGCAATCAAGCAATCGGGCGCACCAGGACCGTGTCGCGCGCCGCGCCCGGGTCCGCAAGCGGGTGGTCCACGTTATAGTGCAGGCCGCGGCTCTCCCGCCGCGCCATGGTGGAGCGGATGATGAGCTCGGCCACCATGGCGATGTTGCGCAGCTCCACGAGATCGCTCGTCAGCAGGAAGTCCCAGTAGTACTGCTGGATCTCTTCCTGCAGCAGCCGGATGCGGGCGTGCGCGCGGGCCAGGCGCCGATCGCTGCGCACGATCCCGACGTAGTTCCACATGAAGCGCCGGATCTCGTCCCAGTTCTGGCTCACGACCACGGCGTCATCGCTTGCCACCGCCGGACCCGGATCCCAGCCGGGAGACGTCAGCGCCCGCTCCCGATCGCCGCGCACGAGGGCGCGAGCCGCCTCGGCGGCGCGGTGTCCGAAGACCAGCGCTTCGAGAAGGGAGTTCGACGCCAGGCGGTCGGCGCCGTGGAGCCCGGTCATGGCGACCTCGCCGGCGGCGTAGAGGCGGCCGATGGCGGTCGCCCCGCCGAGGTCGGTCACGACTCCGCCACAAAGATAGTGCGCGGCGGGCACCACGGGGATCGGCTGGTGGGCGATGTCGATGCCAAAGGCCCGGCAGCGCCCGTAGATGTTCGGGAAGCGCTCACGAAGCCAGGCGGGCTTGTGGTGCGTGATGTCGAGGTAGACGCACTCGAAGCCGTGGACCTTCATCTCGTTGTCGATGGCCCGGGCGACGACGTCTCGCGGCGCCAGCTCGGCTGCGGCGTGGTACTGCTTCATGAAGGCGGTGCCATCCGGACGGCGAAGAATCGCCCCCTCGCCGCGCAGCGTCTCGGTGATCAGGAACGACTTGGCGGCCGGATGATAGAGGCACGTCGGATGAAACTGCACGAACTCCAGGTTGGCGACGGGGGCACCCGCACGGTACGCCATGGCGACGCCGTCGCCCGTCGCCACGTCCGGATTGCTGGTGTAGAGGTACACCTTGCCCGCGCCCCCGGTGCACAGGATCGTCGCCCGGGCGGCGAAGGTCTTGACGCGACTCGATTCCCGATCGAGCGCATACGCCCCCCAGCACGACGGCCGGCGGATGCGCGGGTCGCGCTTCGCGTCGATGATGAGATCCACCGCCAGGTGATTCTCGAGCACCCGGATGTTCGGCGTGCATCGCACCGCCTCCATCAGCACCCGCATGAGCTCGCGACCCGTGGCGTCGGTGGCATGCAGGATGCGGCGGTGCGAATGACCGCCTTCGCGCCCGAGGTCGTAGGTCTCCCCGTGCTCGTCCGGCCGCGTGTCGAACACCGCGCCGCGCGCGATCAGCTCGCGGATGCGATCCGGGCCCTCGCGTACCACGGTTTCCACCGCATCCGGATGGCAGAGCCCGGCACCGACCTCGAGCGTGTCCGCGCTGTGCGACGCGAACGAATCCTCGGGGCTCCACACCGATGCAATCCCGCCCTGGGCGTACTGCGACGAGCTTTCCGGCAGGCGATCCTTGGTGAGAATGACGACCGTGCCCGCATCGGCAACTTTCAGGGCAAACGTGAGGCCGGCGAGGCCGCTGCCGATCACGAGAAAGTCGCTGGTGTGCTCGACCATCCTCGGCAAACCTTGACGCCTCGAGTAGACGCGGTCAAGGCACGCGGGCCACGACGCCCCGCGATTGACCACATGGCATGCATTCCCTATGGTGCGTGGTTGACGGGGCTCGGCGGCGGAGGTCGATGGGCGTGCACGCGCTGCAGGCGTGCGCGAAGCCTTCCCACAACGCGTTCCTTCCGGTCATGACTGCAAGCGCGCACGGGGTTTGGAACCTCCCGAACGCCCTCTCTCTTTCCCGCATTGCCCTGATCCCCGCCATCCTCTATTGCCTGACCGACCCGGGCCGGGGGGCATCCGCGATCGCCGGCGCCCTCTTCTTCATCGCCAGCCTGAGCGACTTCTTCGACGGCTATCTCGCCCGCCGGGCGGGCACCACGACCACGCTCGGCAAGTACCTCGATCCCCTCGCCGACAAGCTCATCGTCGCCACCGCGCTCATCATGCTCGTCGGCATGGCGCGCGAGCCGCGCGTCCCGACGTGGCTGGTCGCGGCCATCATCGGCCGTGAGCTCGAGGTGACGGGACTGCGCGCCATCGCCGCCAGCGAGGGGCTGGTGCTCGGCGCGGAGGAGCTGGGCAAGTACAAGATGATCTTTCAGACTTTCGCGCTTCACGGTCTCCTCATCCACTATGCCTACGGCCCTGCGTTCTTTCGCATCGACTTTCATGCCGCCGGCATGGTCTTCCTGTGGGTGTCGACGCTCGTAGGCCTGTGGTCCGCCGTCGACTACCATTTCCGTGTGGTCTCCGCGCTCACCGCGCGCCGCCGCGCCGGCGCCGTGCCGCCCGAGAGTGAGGCGATGCGAAGGGCGAGCTGACACCCTGCCACACTTGGCGCGCTTGGACTGACCACCACGCTGTGCTATGTCCCGTCAGTACGCGGGTGTAGCTCAGTTGGCTAGAGCGTGTGCTTGCCAAGCACAAGGTCGTCGGTTCGACCCCGATCACCCGCTCTCAGGAAATCAGACACTTAGCGGCTCCGCATACAGCGAAAAACCCGGTGGTGTGTGCCGGGTGTGTGTACGGATCATCGGATCGGCACCACCTTCGGTTCGGCCTCGCGCCGCTGCTGGTCGGTGTGCGCGGTCTGCCGGCGCAGCCCGGCCCGGGTCTGTTCCTTTAGCCCGCTAACCCTGAGGTCGTGCGTTCGAATCGCGCCAGGGGCACTGCAGAGGAGATCTCTGCACCGGAAAGTGGCAAGCACCGAAGCCGCGTCGCCGCGGCCGTGAGTCCGAGCAAGAGCACCAACGCTGCCAGCCCCGCGTGGCCGAGCGACGGGACGGCCTGCGCGCCGACAGCTCGACCTCGTAGTGCGCTGTCGACGCGAGCGCGGGGAGGAAGTTGCCCGCGTAGAAGAATGGTACCGCTTGGCCGGTCGCCTCGGCCTCGAGCACGTAGGCGCCGGAGCGCCGCTCTGGTCGAGCGGGAATGGGCCTACCGTGGTGCAACTTGGGTCCTGACAGCTGAAATCCGTCTCGGCGCTCATTTCCGCGATCAGCGCCCCGCCAGCGGTCCTCAGCCGAATGCGCGCGAGCGCGCCCGCCGTGAGCCAGCCCGCCACGCTGACACTCCCGGTGAGCTGGTAAGGTGTCCCGACATCGACGTCGAAGCTCGTCGAGAATCTGCTCGAGGACTCGGACTCCGTAGTAGTGAAAATACCCGGAAAGGAGCTGAATGCGCCGCTGCCGCTGCTCCCCGCTACACGCAACTGCGACGGCGCGGTGTACCCCATGTTCGGGCGGCGGTGGCTGCGGGTGCGTCGTCCGGTCTGTGGCCCATGGCGCGGCATGCCGCCGTCTAGCAAGCCCTGCCCAACACGTATTTTCGCTCGCTCAACCTTCCCCGACTGGAGGTGTCACCGCCCGCACAACCTCACCGAACCGCCGTGGTACGGACCCGTATGCCCGGTGGTGTAGGAGTGAAGGGAGCCGCGAGGCTCCCTCCTATCCCGATCAATTCCCGTCATCGGACGTCCGCTCTCTTCCGTGATTCCCCGGACCGTCCCCTTCGGAGCCCCCTTCGGAGCTGTATGCGGCGAGGATTGCGAGATCGTAGCCAACGGCGCCGCACGTTCGGCCGCACGCCCGCCCAGAGGGACGTCAGACGCACCATGGCCGGCGTCGTCAGCGCAAGCTCGGGCCGCGCCGAATCCAAGGGGATCTGCGCAGGCCCCATGGTGCGCGGTGTTCGACCGCCACGATCCACCGCTGCCCGCCGCGGCGACGCAAAGTTACGAGCTCTTCGCCGGCACCGAGCGCATCGCGTGTCATGCGAGGGCAGGGCGCCACGCGGTCGTCATGGACCCGACGCACTACGCCGGGCTCCTGCGCGCCTCGGCGGCGCCCGCCGCGGCGGGCGTAGTTGGTGCTGTCCTATTGGTGCTGTCCTATTAGGACAGCACCACGTAGTTCCTGGTACGTCGTTCTTGGTATTGACAGCGGTCGCACCGTCGAACGATGCTGCGAGGTCAGCGCCCCGAGCCGTGTCCTTGATGCGGGGGTTCGGGCCCGCGCCGACCGAGAAAGGGCACCATGCGCCGCCATCGGCTCTCCACGATGCTCGCGCTGCTGTGCGGGCTCGCCCACGAGGCGATGGCCCGTCCCGGTGATCCTCTCGGTCCCGAGTTCCAGGTGAACACCTACA
>Ga0187892_10000581_pt1 | contig 94317 bp, 87 predicted proteins | sample MA1701073metaG_FD_139345 | JGI IMG/M metagenome (GOLD analysis project Ga0187892, IMG submission 139345) | Bio-ooze microbial communities from a basaltic lava cave in the Kipuka Kanohina Cave System on the Island of Hawaii, USA - MA170107-3 metaG ... | reverse complement strand
TGAGTGCTCGGGAGAAGCTAGAGACCTATGTGGTACGGGAGGACTAATCCCAAACCGGATCTGGAATAGATACCCAGCGAGCAACGCGAGCCCCTATAAATAGACATTTATCTTGTGGTATCCTATAAGCGTGAAGCTGTTAAGATCCAGTTCGGGCTTTACCCTCATTGAGCTCTTAGTGGTTATGTCCATCATGGGCATCCTTCTGACGATAGCCCAACCTTCCTACAAGCAGGCAACCATAAAAGCCAGAGAGGCGGCTCTGAAGAGTAACCTGTCCACCTTCCGGGATGTAATCGATCAGTATTATGCCGATCAGGGGAGCTATCCCCAGGTATTGACGGATCTTTCGGAAAAGGGCTACCTACGCCAGTTACCAACGGATCCTTTTACCCGATCAGACAGTACCTGGGTTGAGATCTCTCTGCAATCAGAGGAAGGGGAGGCAGAGGGAATCTATGATGTCCACAGTGGCAGTGATCTGGTGGCCCTAGACGGGACGGCTTATAATGAATGGTAGTAGCTTGAGATCTAATCCAAGATTTTTGCGTACAGTAAACGGATTTACCTTTCTGGCGGTGATGTTTGCCATTGTGCTGATTGGACTTTCGATCTCGGGTGTGGCCCAACAGTGGAAGACCATCATGAAGCGGGAAAAGGAGGCGGAGCTACTATTCAGAGGAGACCAGATACGAAGGGCGATTGCTGCTTATCGGCAGACGCCGGGCATATCAAATTATCCTCAGAAACTGGAAGATTTGGTTAGGGTTCCCAATACTTCGGCTACCAAACGTTTTCTCCGTAAGGTGTACAAAGATCCCATCACCAATGAGGACTGGGCCCTTGTGAAGTTCGGGGACAGGATCAAAGGTGTGTACAGCAAGAGCGAAGAGGAACCCCTCAGGAAGGCGAACTTTCCGGACGAGTATAAATTTTTTGAAGGAAAGACCAAATACAGCGAATGGGTGTTTGAGTTCACGCCACAGCAAGTCCAATCTCCGCAACCATTGGCAGTTCCTCCTGTCCAGCGAAGCCGCTAAAACGCGTTGCCTATAGCCAGATAACCGGCTGAGCACACCTTCATCATCCAGCTCATGAGCAATCCCCAATCTTAATACACAATATGGGGTCAGGTGAAACCAATTTTAAAATGGTTAAAGCCTATCTAATAATTTGAAATTCGTCAAGGCTATGGACAGGATGTGGGCGACCGCAGGAAGGCAATCTACAGGAGGAGAAGGCCTAGGCCTTCTCCTCCCTCTGAGCTGTTTTCCGGGCGGCTTCCCGTTCTCGGATCTGAATCCTGCCTTCACGGGCAAGGCGTCTAAAAGCACCGTCTTGCTTCCGTCCCGGTTGGCAATGGCCGCGCCGATCAGAATCCAGTAGCTCTTCCTGTCGCGTTCCGTAATCGTGAACACCTAGCGCATTTGCTGGCCGTTGCCTGATTTGCTGCTTCGGTTTATTACTGTCCTCCTTTCTTTGGAGCAGACCTGATGGTCACTTGCCCGGCGATCCGTTGATCGTCCTGTTCATGGTAACGAACTAGAACCTTCATGCCGGCCTTCAATGCAGCGGGTCGTACAGCACTCCGGCCCTTTTTATAGGTAGTCTTGGAGGTCAGGACAAATGCAGACTCCCCCTTCCGGTTTTTCACGACGAGTCTCTGAGTCTCAAGGTCCAAGCTCACCACCTTGCCGTTGAACTGCCGGATCGTGACCGCTGGCGGTGCGGATGGCTCTGTGAGAGACGCGGGTGCCGCAGCCCGCACGATAGGCAAATCCACCACTGAGATGAACAGGAACACAAAGGCTCCTAAAACTGCCAAACCAAATCGCTTCATACTGCACCTCCTGGGTTAAAGGGTTATGGCATTGGGAAAATGCAAGCAGTGTGCCAGGAGTTTTTGTGTCAAAAGACGACACACGATGCAGCTCTGAGAAACGAACATGAACAGTCGTGCAGCCGATATGACCAATTATTCAGAGATGAACTAATACAAATGTCATTCATCTTGTTACATCGGCGAGTCCTGTCCTTCTGCAACCCCATCAACACAATATGCACAATATGGGGTCAGGTGGCACCCCTCCCCACGCCCGAATTCGGCGCGACCTGCGCAGCTAGAGCTGCTTGAGCTGTGTCGCTAAAACGCGTTACCTATAGCCAGATAACCCCTCAGTACCCCTTCATCATCAAGCCCATAAGCGATTCCCAATCTTAATGGGAGCCTGGCATAGTAGGCCAGGTTCATGTCCAGCTTAATCTCTCCACCCACCCCAGTTTTAAAATCCTTGATCTGGGTGTTCTTATCCCAGGTGTTCCCAGTGTCCGCAAAAAAAGTCCCATGGATCCTCCGGAAAAAGACAGGCCAGGTACGAATCCCCCGTTCAATGTTCACAATCGGGAATCTGTACTCTAGGCTGACCAAGGCCATCCTCTGGCCTCTGAAACTTCTGGCGGGGTAACCTCTGAGAAAGAATAACGTCTCATCCAAGGTGATGATTTCTTCAGAAATGAGTGGGCTGCCCAGTTGAAAAGCCCGCTGGAGTAATACATCTCCTGTAGCCAAGCCGCCCACCAGCCGTCCTGCCAGGACATGATGTTTTAGGTAAGGTAGTGTCAGATATTCATACCATCCACCGATATAGCGGTTCATAGTGAAATCGCTGCCCAAGGCATCATCCATGTGCTCATAACTGATCATGAGTCTTCTGCCATCCTCTCGACCTATGGAGTAGCCATACTGCTTGGTACCGTTGTATCTCCAGGCGATGCGAACACCGCTGAGAATGCCCTCTCCGGGAACCTGAAAGCCCCCGGGAATAGTGGTTAGACTGCTAATTTGGTCTCTTTGATAACCGAGAGATAACTGTTGTGACCATCGGAGCTTCAAAACCGGCAAAATCAGATCCGCTGAGACCCGTTGTTGCCGCTCCCAATAGTCAATCTCCTGGCCGATGGAGTTTCGCAGTAAATCGGTGTGAAGAAAGGCTAGGTCAGAGGCCCTTAAGCTCAGAGCAGGGAAGAATTGATCGTTCTGATATAAAAGATTATAGGCCAGCCGTTGGCTTTCAAACCCGTATAGTGCCGCCAATCTGTACTTGTGTTTTCCCAGCACATCCAACCCGCCTGTGAGCAGACCAGCTTGTAAGCCGTCCTCATCTCCGCCTAAAATGGGTGCCCAGAAGTGTGGGAAAATCGTAGGAAACGGAGAATATGGATGGGCTGAAGAAAGCTTCGACGACAAGGGGTGATGGTTTTCTGGAGCTGAGGAGTGTGCTGCGCCAGACGTGCCAAGTGAGACCTGCATCTCTTTCCATGCTTTTGGGTCAAGGTCCATGACGTGAAGATCAAAACCCCTTGCGGTGTAATTGATAAAGGCCAGTTTCTGACCATCCGGTGACGGATAGGGCATGAGGGCTCCACCCAGAACGTTGGTCACTTGATGGAGTGATCCATCTTGCACTGAATAAGCAAAGATGTTGTAAATACCTGTCCGTTCCGAAGTGAAATAAATCCATTGTCCGTCTTTAGACCAAACCGGTGTGAGGTCCATGGGGGCATCCTGTGTGATCATCTTTAACGTTCGGGAAGCGAGACCAAATAGGGCAATGTCCTGATAACCCTTATGCCATACGGTAAGCACAATTGTTTTTCCATCCGGTGACCAACGAGGTTGGGCATACTGAATTTCACCAGTACTCTCGGTTAATGTCTGGGTTTTCAGGGAAGTGAGGTCCAGAACAGCAAGCTGGCTTTGCCCCAATTTGTTCAGAACAAAAATCAGCTTTGTTCCATCCGGCGAGAAGGCGGGGTCCCGTGCGCGCAGGCCATGGGTCAGGCGATGAGTTTTAAAAGTTTCTGTGTCAACCAGATAAAGGTCGTTGTAGAAGGAATAGTTCTTATAGATTTCCATTTGGGCAAAGGCTATTTTTTGTCCGTCAGGAGACCAGGAGAGATGGAATCCCGAATTCCTTAAGGTGAGGATATGGTCCTTTGTGCCATCCGCCTGGATGATATGGAGGCTGGGGTAAGTATCCGCATTAACTTCACTGTATGCGATCAGCCGGCCATCCGGTGAAAAGGCAGGACCCAGGATCATGTAACCCCGATTCGTAAGTTCCTGACTCGTTGTGAGGCCTTGAGATTCAAATTTGTCTTTTTCCTGATCGTATTTCTGTTGAAGTGTTCTTTCCCATTCTCTCCACAGGATTCTATAAGGCAAACCTAAGTAGGTTTCTGCAATGGATTCGACAAAGAAAGGAATGACACGTCCGCTATAGTTTTTCGAAATTGTGGCGAGATACTGCTCCCCATATTTTTGAGCAATATATTGGTAGAATTTAGAACCGAAAAGATAAGGAATCTGTCCGGCAGGCCACTGATCAAGCCCACCTGCTTGATCCAGTGTTGGAAATTTGTCTTCCAAAACTGCCATTCGCAGGACCATCTCACTGAAGGTTCCATCTCGACGGTCACTGGTGCCTAGTTGGGTCTCTTCATAAGTGGCCAGTCCCTCAATTAACCAGTTGGGCTGCCAGATGTTGGGTATGGAAGTCAAAAATGGAGGCAGGATGAAAGGAACTCGTCCAAAAATTTGACGTAATGCTTCGTTCATGCCTGAAACAGTGTCCAGATGCAAGATGTGAACATATTCATGGGTGATGACCAGCCGGAGCCAGTCCTCATAGTTGATGATAAAGAAGGTTCCTGCGGGTGGAGTGAGATTGATATAGACGGTGTTATAAGGGATGGGTGTGGCGGCTCCGGAGACCTCATCTATATTGTCTACTAGGACTAGTTGGGTCCGGCTCTTGGGCTGCCACCGTAGTATAGGGGAGAGTTTTTGGTGAACTTCTTCCGCGATCACAGAGACATTTTGTGCAGTTTCCTCTTCACCCTGATAGAAATGGATGGCAAAGTGAGGTGTTTCAATAGTCTGCCAGTCTAAGGAGGGATGGAATTTTGTGTCAGGTAAAAAAACGATCGGAGCACAGCCCGTAGAGATGATGAACCAGCCATAAAGGGCAATCTTCCAGACAAGCCTGGCCATGTTCTATTTTAGAGGAGTCAGTAGGCGAGTCTTTCACTAATTTCCATGAACCCGCACAGTCACTTTTGAGAAAAAGCCTAAGATTTGAAGAAATTCATAATCGGCATAGTCTATTTGGGTCAAATTGCCATTTTTAGCAGCTGCCTGGATGCTGGCGTCACCCCATGCATACGAAGTTCCTAAAAATGGTTCCCGGAAGTAAAAGGCCCCACTGGTACCGACTTTGCCTTCTGCAGGTGTAGCTTGTAAGTTAGTGGAAAGAGGAGCCTTATAATTTGTGAAAATCAGTCCGATAGGCGGCTGAACTACACTCGGGCTAATACCTGCACAGCCACCAACCACAATAGATAAAAAGAGGAGTGAAAAATACCATGAAACTCTCATGACTCCCTCCTTATTTTCCGTGCACAATAGTTGTGTATTGGGTAAAGAGGCCAAGTAGTACACTAAGATACTGATAGTCAGCAGACTCAATGGTCTTAATGCCACCATCTTTCGCGGCAGCCTCAAGACTTCCATCTCCAAAAGACACCATGCCCAAGATAGTTGTCACTGAGGATTGGCCAGCTTTCTGCTCCACGGGTGTCTGTGACTGGTCTATATCAAGTGGGGCTTTAAAGTTTGTGAAAATTAATCCTTGAGGGGGTACAACGGGTGCAATCATACAACCGTAAACCATTATGGAAACCGTCAGTGCGACACCCAGCATTAGTAAACGTTTCATAGGGTTCTCCTTTCTATTCATTTTCGTTGTTAGCTTAGTGGAAGTGGCAAGTGATCCTAATACAATACAAGGAAATGACCCTAGTCTAATGACATCAATGGTGAATGTCAAGCCAAAAATAGAAACTTCCTTTTCACTTGGTTCTATACAACACTAAAAAATCCTTGACACTCAGATATAGCTGTGCTAAATTCCGTACAAGTTGATCATCTATAAGTTCATTTTCAAACTTAACGAGGAGGGATTATGCTAAAACGGTCGATAGCATTTGCTATTGCGGTTACTGTAATTCCCGTATCCTATGCCCTGGCTGCGGATACAGGACCCGGTTGTGGCATAGGAACCATGATCTGGGAGAACAACAAGAAGATTATTCCACAAGTCTTAGCGGCTACTACGAACGGGACCTCTGGGAATCAGACCTTTGGTATCACTACAGGAACCTTGGGCTGCACCAATGATGGTGTCGTTAAGAATGATCAGAAGGTCAATGTCTTTGCAAATGTGAATTTCGAGAGTTTGAAACAGGAGATGGCCCAGGGAAATGGTGAATATCTTGCCTCATTGGCCACGCTCATGGGAATTCCCACAGATCGGCAAGAAAGCTTCTTTGCTTTGACCCAGTCTCGTTATACATCTCTGTTTCAATCAGAAGAAACGACTTCTGCTGAGATGTTAGTAGCGTTGAATCTTGAACTTTCAGCATATCCCGTTTTGTCCCAGGTTGTTTTCCAGTAGTCAACTTTGGGATTTGTCACGTCCCTGAGTTGTAAGGATTTTTGTCATTCGGAATTTCTTGAAAATGGCTAATACATATATGTATTAGCCATTTTCATTTTACAGAAGTTCTCTTAATCTACTAATATCATCATGTCTAAATGGATCTGCTTTGCTGTCTTGGTCACTTACCTATCGCTTATCCCCGTATCTGTTTTGGCAGAATCTGCAGGAGAAACAAATTTTTTAGCCCACCAAGATTATCTCAATCAGCTGATTCAAGAGTCTATGAAGAAAGGGCTGTCCGCAGATCCATACTGGCACCTGCTTCTTCATCATCGAAAAAATATATGGGGCGGTTATAGAAGTGAAGCCGACGGACCGGGATTTTTCTTGTCGTCCATCGGGCGTGCCGATCCTCAAACTGAGCTTGAAGCGACACTGACTAAATTTTTTAGTGACGAGATGGTAGGCACATCAGCGCAGCAAGCCCAGTGCGCATTCCCGGCACGTTACCACTGGTTGAAAGAGCAACTCAGCTTTGACCCAAATTTGTTGCCGGAAAACGATTGCGAGCGCTTTAAGACGTGGATGACTGCGCTGGATCCAGAATCAGTCACATTAATTTTCCCATCTGCCTACATGAATAACCCCTCTTCGATGTTTGGTCATACTTTGTTGAGGATTGATCAAAAAGGACAAACCAGCCAAACGCGTCTTTTAGCATATGCGATTAACTATGCTGCCAAAGTAGATATTGAAAATGGTTTTCTGTATGCAGTTCAGGGAATAGGCGGTGGATTTAAAGGTTTTTTTTCCATTATGCCTTACTACTTAAAGGTTCAAGAATATAGCGAGATGGAGAACCGTGATATTTGGGAATATCGACTCAATTTTAACCGAGAACAGATTGAGCGAATGCTCATGCATGCCTGGGAGTTGGGAAATACTTATTTCGATTATTATTTTTTTAAGGAGAACTGTTCCTATCATCTTCTTTCTCTCCTAGAGATTGCAGATCCAAAATTACATCTGATCGATCATTTCTGGGGTTGGACCATTCCAGCCGATACGGTCCGATTGGTTGCGGAACAGCCTGGCCTGGTGATGGAGCGTGAATATCGACCTGCTCGCATCACTCAGATCCAGTCCAAACGAGATCTTTTATCCAGGGATGAACAACGCATATTATATAAGTTGGTAAAAAAGATCTCAATTGATGGGGCGGCAGACCTTCAAGCGCTTCCGGTAGACCGACAGGCCTTGATCCTGGATGTTGCTAGCAATTATTTAAGGTACAAAGTTGTAGAAGACAGTAAGAATAGGACGGCCTATGAAAACAATCTGAGGACTTTATTAATTAGCCGTAGCAGCTTGAGGATCCCGTCAAGCGAAGTAAAGTTTGATTCACCTACGGGTCCTCCAGAATTGGGCCATGAGATATTCAGAGCAGGTGTTGGCTTTGGATGGCTAGAGGGCGAACCTTTTGAGCAGATCACCATCCGTCCAGTTTATCATGATCTTCTGGATGATGAAACGGGTTACACGCGAGAGGCTCAGATAGAAGCCCTTAGTCTAAAGCTACGGTACTACAATCAGACCAATCGTATTCGTCTCAAGAACTTAACCTTGATCGACATTCTTTCGTTATCTCCCATGGATTCACTTTTAAAGAAGATTTCTTGGAAGATCAATGCGGGCTTTGAAACAGTGAGGGAAGGTGATTGTAGTCAGTGCAATTCATTTGATTTAAATCTGGGCGTGGGTGGGGCAATCCAGACCCATCTCCTACATCGCGAGATTCTTTATGGGTTTCTGGAACCCCATGTCAATTACGGGAATGCTTATGAAAAAAGTTACAGAGTTGGGGGTGGAAGTACAGTAGGTGTATTAGCCAATATCACCCAGCGATGGAAGATATATCTTTTTAGCAGTTATTGGGCATTTCCTTTAGGCGATCATGCTGATGACTTCAGGGTATCATTGCACCAGCGTTACACATTACACCAGAATCTGTCCTTTAGGCTTGAACTCAACCGTCGTGACCATCAAGATGAGGTCATGCTTGCCCTGCAGGCATATTTTTGATCTGATCTTTTTGGATGTTGTTTGCCAGCTTTGCTAAAACACAATTCATATTTGCCTTATTTGAATTCGATTAGGATTTTGAGTAGAATGGACTTTCATGTCTATTATCCAGATCACACTAGTGCGTGATGCTCCAACTGGGTGGAGGGTGGTTCTCTGTTCTCGAGTGATGAGAAAAATATTGAGTTTATCTAAAATCTAGTGGGGAAACGCGTAATGATAAAAAAGGTGATGATCGTGTTGGTAATGTTTAGTATCAATCACGCCTTTTTGGCACATGCACTTGAAATCTCTCACCAGCTCGGTGTTGCTTACTACACTTGGAAAGAATATACATCTCTTGGGACTGTAAAGGAATCAGGTCCTATTGGGACACTGGGCTGGTCTTTATCATCTTCCCTACCTCCAGAAGCGAAAACTTTGATGGCTCACGCCCATTTCGAGATATTTGGGGGTCAGGTGGACTATGACACAAAAACCCAGATAGGTATTCCAGTGAACACCAATACGGATTATCTGGGTTTCAAGGTTGAAGGGAGTATGGGTTGGGCCATAGTACTTCGATCAACCTATGAATCAATGGAACAGTTACAAAAGCGAATAAAGACGAAAAAGATTAAGATATTGAAGACGAACAAAAAACGTATTGTAACCTTTGTGGAACCGTTTGTGGGCCTAGCCTTCCGGTATTGGGATAGGGTTATTGAAAGTAGTGTAGATGTTCAGGGAAACCCAGCGTCTGGGAGTGTTGAACTGTACAGTAATATTTATGCAAGGATAGGTACAAACGTTAGTCATATGCTCAATGGTCATACTACATTATATGCGAATTTTTCACTTGATCCTATGTTGTGGGCCAGCGAGCGGGTTGATATAGGTCAGATATTGGTTTTAAGTAACGGCAAACGACTGGGTTGGGAGGTTGAGGCGGGCACGCGAATAAAACAGGTCAATTTTGACGTGTACTGGCAGGCGACACGCTTAGAAAAAAGCAATGTTGTAGGCTGCTGTTTTCAGCCAAAATCGGATCAAGACATTATTGGCATCAAGTTTGGATATCTATTCTGACCTGCGCATTGAAAACTGCCCTCGGCTCTGATAGAATGCGTTCTCATGTCTGCCCGGCGCTACACCCTCAAAAAAAACCAGCCAGCAGCCTCACCCTCGCTGGCGATTGAATATCAAAAAGAACTCAATGAGGCACAATATGCCGTGGCCACCACCTTGGAAAACCCCCTGCTGGTGATTGCCGGGGCCGGAAGCGGGAAGACCCGGACACTCATCTACCGGGTGGCCCGCTTGATCGAGGCCGGAGTGGCCCCCCAGTCCATCCTGCTATTGACCTTTACCCGAAAGGCCGCCCAGGAGATGTTGCGTCGCGCCGCAATGTTGATGGATGATCGGTGCGAGCAGGTGGCCGGCGGGACCTTCCATTCAGTAGCCAATCTTATTTTGAGAAAATATGCTACCTCGATCGGCCTGGATCCTTCGTTCACGATCCTGGACCGATCCGACTCCGAGGATGTCATCAATCTCCTGCGAACCCTGTTGGGCCTCAATGAACGGGCCAAGCGGTTTCCCAAAAAACAAACCATTTCCGGGATCTTCAGCAAGACCATCAACAAAGATCTCACCTTGGATGAGGTGGTGCTGCGAGATTATTCACATTTTGCGGATCATCTGGAGGATCTGCATAAGCTTCAGGTCACCTACCAGCAGTATAAGACTCAGAAAGCCCTCCTGGATTATGATGACCTGTTGGTCAAGCTAAGAGACCTGCTTGCAGATGATCAATCTATCAATCGGCAGCTTTCGGACACCTATCGCTACATTATGGTGGATGAGTACCAGGACACCAATAAGATCCAGGCAGAGATTGTGCGGCTCCTGGCCACATCCCATCATAATGTCATGGTGGTGGGGGATGACAGCCAAAGCATTTATTCTTTTCGTGGGGCCCATTTTAGGAATATTATGGACTTTCCCCAGCAGTTTCCCAGCGTCCAAGTCTTCACCCTGGAGGAAAACTATCGCAGCACGCAGCCGATCCTAAACCTGGCCAATGCCGTGATCAGCCAGGCGGAAGAAAAATATCCCAAACGGCTCTTTACCCGTAAAAGCAACGGTTCAGTCCCGGCCTTGATTCAAGCGGAAGATGAACGGGCCCAGTCCAGGTTTGTTTGCCAAAAAATCTTAGAGCTGCGGGAGGAGGGTGTCCCACTGCATGAGATGGCGGTACTGTTTCGATCAAGTTTTCTTTCTTTTGATCTGGAGATCGAACTCACTCGATGCGACGTCCCTTACATCAAGCGAGGGGGATTCAAATTTATGGAAACAGCCCATGTCAAGGATGTCCTGTCCCACCTGAGGGTGGTGGCCAATCCCAGAGACTCGGTGAGCTGGAACCGGCTCCTGCTTTTGATCGAGGGTATCGGCCCCCGGACCAGTCAGTCCATCATTGCAGCCGTAATGAATTCTATTACAAACTCGGGTCATTTCCTGGAAGGCCTGAAATCTTACTGCAAAGGGTCCCATTACAGCACTGCGCTCCAGGAACTCTACACACTGCTGGAAAAACTGAATGAAGAAAATACAACACTCATGCCTGCCGAGAAGATGGGATGGGTGTGCCACTATTACCTGCCGCTTCTTAAGCAGCGCTATGATGACTATCCCAAGCGAATAAAAGATCTGGAACATCTCCAGACCCTGGCGGAACGATACAAAGAAACCGAGACCTTGCTGTCCGACCTGGTCCTGGAGCCTCCCAACGAAAGCGTTTCGGACATTGTTGCTTCCGATCATGAGGACGAGAGACTAATTCTGTCCACCATCCACTCGGCCAAGGGACTGGAGTGGCACACCGTTTTTATTCTCTGGGCCCTCGATGGAAGGTTGCCCTCGCTACATTCTTTTATGTCGGATGAGGAGTTGGAGGAAGAGCGCCGCTTAATGTATGTGGCCATGACCCGGGCCAAGGAGAATCTGTTTGTCACTTATCCCGTCAAGATATTTGATCGGGCCAGCGGTAGTGTCTTGTCCAAGCCTTCACGGTTTATTGAGGATCTGGATCAGAATCTCCTGGAGACCTGGACGCTCATTGAAGAAAGTTAATGACTGGAAGCAAACTTTTGGCTTGGCCCAGGCCTGGTTCCTCGGCACGGGCTCGCCTGCGCTTATGGTGCTCAGCGGCCCTCGGCTCTCGCCTCGCACAGCATCGGAGCCATCGATGTGCGAGTCTCCGAGACGGCCGACTCACCAGACCCGGCCCGAACCAAAATTAATAAACATTTTCTAAATGGCTTTGAAAGGATGGTATGGATTACGTCAAGGTTTTTGCTCCCGCCTCGATTGGGAATATTGGTCCAGGTTTTGATGTCCTGGGCATGGCCATCGAAGGCTTAGGAGATACAATAGAAGCCCACCGGATTGACCAGAGAACGGTGCGGATTGTGGAAATTACGGGTGTTGATGGTCAATTGCCCCTCAGAGCCACTTCCAACACGGCCGGTATCGCAGCCGTGAGGGTCTTAAAGATCTTAAAAGCCCCTGGGGGAGTGGAACTTAGGCTTCATAAGGGAATTCCCGGGTCTGGGCTCGGGAGCAGCGCGGCCAGTGCTGTGGCTTCGGGTCTTGCAGTAAACCAGCTCTATGGGGCAAAGCTGTCAAAGTCGGATCTGGTCCTGCCCTGTTCCGCGGCCGAGAGCAAAGTGAGCGGTGGATTTTTCCTGGACAACATTGGGGCCTCTCTGATGGGTGGTGTGGTGATCACTCACCCTACGCTGAAAACCGTTTTTCCGTTGGGCCATATTCCTCAGGCTATTGTTATTGTGGTCACCCCTGGTTATAAGCTGCTCACAAGAAAGGCACGAAAAATCCTGCCCCGCAAGGTCAAGTTGGAACATGTGATTGCCAATCTTTCCAATGCCTGCCGCATCGTAGCGGCTGTGACCCATCAGGATGTCAGGATGTTTGGAACGGCGATCTGTGATGTGTTGATTGAACCGGTGAGGGCTAAGCTCATTCCGGGATTTGCCGAAGTCAAAAAGGCGGCACTCAGAATGGGTGCCCTGGGCTGTTCCATCAGCGGGGCGGGGGCTTCGGTCTTTGCCATCACGGATGATCCAAAGCGTGCGTCCAAGATTGGTTCGGCGATGCAGAAAGCTTTTAGCCGCAAAGGACTGGCCGCAACGGTCACCATTACCAAAATGGACGGAAAAGGGGCTAGGGTATTGTAAGCTATTTAGATAGGCGATTATTTAACCAGATTTTCAGGGCAAGACCCAGTCTGGTGTACCTAGGAAGCGAGATTTTCTTTTCAAAGACGTTGTATCCAGATTGCTCGATCTCCTGAAGAATCCTGTAATAGATTCCCTCCATAATTTCTGAAGCCACCATCGAATGGCGGTCCTGGCTGGGTAGCAGCTCTCGTGCTTTCTGGTAATAATCTTTGGCCCGCTGGTATTCAAATCGCATCAGCTCTACAAAAGCCGGATTGTAGGTGGAGGCCAGTAGCTCCTGCTCCGAGTATCCAAAATGCTTTAGATCTTCCTGGGGCAGATAGATTCGGTCTCGCGCTGCATCTGTTTTGATATCCCGTAAAATATTGGTGAGCTGAAATGCGATTCCCTGATGGATGGCATATTCCTGAATGACCGGTTCGGTATACCCGAAGATTTCGATGCAGATAAGTCCTACCACCGAGGCGACTCGATAGCAGTAGGGGCGGAGCTCTTCAAAGGTAGCGTATCGATGTTTGTGAAGATCCATCTCCATGCCATTAATCAATTCCTCAAAGTATTCTATGGGCAAGTGAAATTCATGAATGGTCTTGGCAAGAGGGGTAATGACTGGATGATCGATGGAGCCGGTATAGCACCGCTTGACATACTGCCGCCATTCTTTGATCTCTTCCATGGCCTTTGGGATGGAGGAGTTTCGATCCACTACATCATCAATGGAGCGGCAGAAGGCATAAACAGAATAGAGGGCCTCACGCTGTCTTTTGGGCAGGAAAAGAAAGGAGTAGTAAAAATTGCTCCTGCTGGCTTTAGTGATCTGGCGGCAGTAATTGACGACATCCATGATTCATTTTCCATCAATCGCTTCCATTTATATAGGAGAAACCCATATATTGTCAATCATGTGCCCACCCAACTTTATTAATCATTTGTGAAACCTTGAGGCTTCGGGCTGAGGCCGATTCGCCGGCACAGGCACGGCTGCGCTTACGGTGCTCGCCGACTGGTGATTTAATGTGGGGGCCTGCGCGGCAACACAACATGCCAGTCCTCCAATGCCCCCACGCCCCGCGCTCGCCCTGGCAAAGCCAGATGCTCGCTTTCTCGACCGCCACGGCACCACAGCCATGGATGTGACGGTCTTTGACACGGCCGGTTCACCAGCTCCGGCTCAAGTCAAATTAAATAGCGTCAGTAAAAATGATGGACAAACACTTGGCCCTATCTGTTGACTTGATTGGGTACAGTTAGATACATTGAAACCATGAATATAATCCTCCAGAATCTTGGGGATGATCGATGGACCCAACCATCTCCTTTTTTGGTGGAACAGCTACAGAGGCTGCCCCGTGGGAGAGCTCTGGATTTAGCCATGGGTCTGGGGAGAAACGCTGTCCACTTGGCCCGTCATGGCTGGACGGTAGATGGGGTGGATCGTTCCTTAAAAGCAGCTCAAGAAGCTAAGTCCCTGGCAGGCCGGCTTGGTGTGGGGATTAATGGAATCGTGGCCGATCTTGCTGCTTATCCAATCCGCCCGGCTCATTATGATCTCATTTGCTGTTTCTATTTTCTGGATCGACTGCTTTTTCCTGTTATCCATCAGGGACTCAAGACCGGAGGAGCAGTATTGTATCAAAGCGTCACAATTGATCAATTGGCCCTCCGTCCTGACTTCCCGAAAGAACATTGCCTAGAGCACAACGAATTATTAGCGGCTTTTAAGGGCCTCCGGGTACTTTACTACCGAGAAGCCATCGTAAATTCCTTGGGAACAGATGCCGCCGTAGCCAGCCTTTTAGCCGTTCGTGAACAAAATCCATAATATCTACCATATATAGGCCTAATTATAGAGCACTCCCCCCATATCTTGTACTTTACCCTTGACAAGTAAACTGTGATTGGGTAGGATGGGAGACGATTTGGGAGATTCACAATGGTTGGGGTCAAGGGTTTTGAGGATGTGGCTAAGAAAAAAGAGTATCTCAAGGAACTGCAGGCCACTTACCCAGAGCTGGACCTGGAACGGGAAATTCAAAGAATGCGGATCTGGCTGGATGCCAATCCCAGACATCGCTATAGAAATTATAAAAGATTCATCGTCAACTGGTTGAATAAAGAAACCCGGTATGTGAGGCGAAACCGCCCGGAGGTAGTAAAAAAGTATGCTAACCTCGGTGAACGAGACATTAAAAGAAATCCTGGGGAGGATCCAACCCAAGGTCACGGACCAGTGGCCTTGTCGCCGATGCGGGGTGATGCAGTCTATAAAATTGCTGAGCCTCCAAAGCGATTTGTGCACCCCCTGTCTCACTGAGCAGCGCCAGTCTGCAGCGCTACAGAAGATCTGCCAGCAGGTGGGCCCCAAATATGCTCAGTGCCGGTTTGAGAGCTTCCGGGAGACAAAGGCCACCACACCCGTTGTTCAAGCACTGAAACAATATGTCGAAGAAACCCGCGGCGGGATCTTTCTTTTCGGCCCCCCCGGGACGGGTAAAACCCATCTGGCCACTGCCATGATGCGGGCCTTCATTGAGCAGGAGAGAGACTGCCAGTATGTCACCATGCCGGAACTCTTCATGCGCATTAAACGATCTTTTGATCTATCTCAGGCTTCCTCTGAGGAGGATCTTCTCATGAACGACAGTGCGCCCATTCTGATTTTGGATGACCTAGGTGTGGGGCATGTCACAGAGTGGGTCTGTCAGATTATCCATCTCATTTTAGATAAGCGCGATCGTCACTTAAGGCCCACCATCTTGATCTCAAACCTCTCCCCAGATCGAATTGCACTGCTGTTTGGCGATCCTATCGCCTCACGCATTGCCGGGATGTGCCGGATCATCAGGCTGGAAGGCGAAGACCGCCGCCTTCAAGGCCCTATCCCCAGCTAGATGTTCCTCAAAAGTGAAGTTCAACTTCCCTCTCATGAGCTGTACCTTTTCAGGATTGACAGGTATGCCTATTTTTTGTAATATAGGCATATATGGGAGGTTTCTATGGGAAGTGCGATTCGAAAGGTTCGAAAGGCTTTTTTTGTGGAACCCCACAAGATTAAGCGGGCTAAACGCCTCTTGGGACTTAGGACCGATGCTGAGGTTATTCGAGAATCTATTGAACGGGTGGTGGAAATGGAAGAGTTCTGGCGATTTATGGATAAGACAAAAGGCAAGCTAAAACCAGAAAGCTTTCATAGGGGATAAGTGCGATACGCACTTTTCGATACATCAATCTATATCGGATTTTGGGAGCAAGGTCTTTATGTCTCTATCTTGGAGCAGGTACGTCAGGCTTTTATTGTGCGGCACTCCTCTGTTGTGTTATCAGAGCTTTACCGGGGAGGAAAGACTAAGCAAGCCCTTCAACTGGTTGAGCACCTCTACAAATTATCTAAATCTTGCTGGACGCCTGATGAGGCAGACTGGCGGGCGGCCGGAAAGATCCTTCGACAATTGAACTTCCAGTACGGTTGGCAAGCCAGAAAAATCCAGAACCTTCAAAACGACGTTCTCATCGCTCTGACTGCTCGAAAATACGGGGCAACTGTCGTCACAGCCAATCGGCGTGACTTCGAAGAGCTTCGCAGCCACGTGCGCTTTTCAACAATATACGTCTAAAATCCAAAGATCTTTTTCTCTAAACAAGTGCCGGATCATCAGGCTGGAAGATGAAACCTCTCAAGAACCTTCCAAATATTAGAATACCAATTACTCACAAATAGAAAAGTATAGTCAAAAAGTTGTCCTTTTGCGTAGGAACTAGTCAAAAAGTTGACTAGTCACTAGACAACTTTTTGTCTTTTTCGAATGAAACAGCTAACTTTTTGTCTAGATATACCTCATGGGTTTTATTAGGTAAAAATAATTAAAATTTTTGCCCTTTTTGGTGGACAGTCGTAAGGGGGTATAGTAGAGTTTACACCAATTTCTAAGTAAGCTACTTTAACCCTACCAAGAAGAGCTTATTTATGAACTGCGCGCTTGATTCCAAACGGCTCCCTCAAGTTTTATCCGCAGTCCTTTTAGCCTTAAGTATTGGCTCTTCTTCACATGCACAAAGCCCTACCAACTTCTATCTCCATGGCACAGGCCCTAATGCAAATCCTCCGACTCTTTTCTTAAATACCACGGTTCCCACCTCCAGCACGGCGAAGTATAAGGATTCCACCAGCGTCAACTTTAACGGTGGCAATCTATGGAAAGAAGTGGGGACCTGGCCCGCTAACCCTGTGCCACCCGCAGGGACACTCACGGAACTCTCACCCTTACATGCCTGGTTGGGTTTAAAAAACAGCGATGATCAGGGCACTAGGTTTGATCTTCGGGCAGAGATCAGTAAAAACGGGATACTGGTGGCCTCAGGCCAGACCCTCTGCATCACGGGTATCACCACGAATCCAAACAATGCCCTAGAGGCGACCGTCTCCTTTGGCTCATTTGACCCCGTCACCTTTAACGGCAGTTCAGATGGGCTGTCACTAAAGGTCTTGACCCGGATCGGGACAAATCCGGATGGGACCAAATGTCCGGGTCATAATAACGCCGTAGGAATAAGGCTCTATTTTGATTCAGTCAGCCGCTCATCAAAGTTTGGGGCGACGATTCAAAATTCAGTCCCCACAGATCTTTCACCCGATCCCTTAACAATCACTGTGGGCGCCACGGGCACATTGACCGCCACACTATCTCCTCCACCCAATACATCGGGCACACTGGCTGCCAGCAGCTCGGCACCCAGTGTGGCAACAGTGCCGCCATCCATTCCATTTAATGCCGGACAGGATACGGTATCGGTTTCTGTGACAGCCGTCAGCGAAGGAAGCACTCTTATTACCGTATCGCTCAACGGAGGCAGTGCCACCAGCACCGTGCAGGTGACACCGGCACCGCCAACCATTACCAGTCTTTCTCCTGATATCCTTTCCATCACTCAGGGTGGATCTGGAATATTAACGGTGACGATCAGCTCAGCTCAGACCACGGATACATTGGTTGGTCTGAGCAGTACAGCCCCTCAGATTGCCTTTGTGCCCAGCAGCGTGACGGTGCTGGCAGGCCAAGTGGACGCAGAAATTTCTGTTAGCGCCAACAGCCCTGGAAATGCTCAAATTACGGCAAGCCTCAATGGGACGAGCGCCACCAGCACCGTGACTGTGACTCCGGCTCCGCCCACCGTGATCTCTGTACTTCCACCCACCAATCCCGTGACGCTGGGAGCAACCACAGCAGTCACAGTCACGATTTCTTCTGCTCAGCCCACAGACACCACGATCTCAGTGGTGGCAACTCCTGGCGGGATCATTACCGTGCCGGCTACTGTGACCGTTCCTGCAGGACAAACCACTTCTCAGATTCCAGTAGACACATCAGCCCTGGGCACTGCGATGGTGCGGGCCAGTCTGAATGCAACCTCAGCCGAGGCAGCCGTTCAGGTGGTGCCTCCCTCTCTTGCGCTTGTTTCTCTTCTGCCATCAGAACTTTCGGTGGTGGTGGGCGCAACCGGTACCCTCACACTGACCCTCAACGCCACACGACAGACCAACACCGTGGTTGCCCTGGAGGTGGACAATACCAGTCTGCTTTTAGTTCCATCCAATGTAACGGTACCAGCAGGGGAGATCGATGCCTCATTTACGGTGACGGGACAGGCTCAAGGAGATGCAGTGGTGACAGCCTCTCTGAATGAGAGCACCCAGACATCCACAATTCATATCATTCCGCCTCCGCCTACAGTAGTATCGCTTCTGCCCAACCCACTTTCGATTCAACAGGGTGCCACTGGTAGCTTTACACTCACGATCAATGCCGCACAACCCTCCGACACAGCCATCCCTCTCAACAACAGTGCATCCTCCACCCTTCAAGCACCTAGTTCTGTGACTGTTCCAGCAGGAGAAACAAGTGTGACCTTTCCGGTATTCGGTCTGGGAACCGGAAGCGCCACTCTCACCGCCTCCATCAACTCAACAACGGCCAGTGCAACCGTACAGATCACATCGGCTTCCACCATCGTGACGGGGCTGACACCCGGTACACTCAGTCTGCCTAAAGGAAGACCGGGTGTCCTTCATGTGGCGGTTTCTCCTACTTCCTCACAACCCCGGATTGTGTCTTTATCCAGCAATAATACGACCGTGGCCCAAGTACCATCCACCGTGACCGTCCCGGCCGGTGCATTAGGTGCAGATTTCCCGGTCCTCTCTGTGGACCAAGGTCAGGCCACCATCACAGCCACCCTGGGCAGCGGAAGTGCAAATTCACAGGTCACCGTCACTGCCGCGGAACTTGTTACCATTACCTTATCACCGGATGCACCCACTATTTTTGTGGGTGAGACGCTAGCCTTTACAGCAACGGGCACCTATACAGATGGAAGCACACAGAATATCACGGCGAACGTAAATTGGAGCTCATCTAATCCGTCTGTCGCCACGATCGATTCAAACGGTTTGGCATCGGCCGTGGCCTCCGGTACAACCACGATCACGGCCACATCGGGTTCGATCAGCGGCAGTACAGTTCTCACGGTCAATGTGCCGCCCCCTCCCACGATTTCAGATTTTACTCCCACCGTCGGCCCTGTAGGAACGGGGGTCACCATCACAGGGACAAACTTTGGTTCCACCTCCACCGTTTTCTTTAATGGTGTCCAGGCGACTATTAGTAGTGCGACTTCTACCACCATCAACACCAGCGTGCCCGCAGGTGCAACCACCGGCCCGATTACCGTGACCACGGCTGGAGGATCAGCCACCAGTTCAACGAATTTTACCGTTACCATTCCACCCATTATTTCTAACTTTTCCCCCACAAGTGGACCTGTGGGAACGGCTGTGACCATCAATGGCCAGCATTTTGATCCTGTTGCCGCTAACAACCAGGTTAAATTTAACGGAACTTCTGCGATTATCACTTCAGCAACCACCACAACGATCCAGACCACCGTACCTCTGGGAGCCACCACTGGACCTATTACGGTCACCACGTCCCAGGGTACGGGTACTTCATCACAATCGTTTGAGGTGACTTTGTCCTCCGATTTTTCACTGACGGCTCAGCCATCCACCTTGACGATGGTACAGGGTGGCAACGGAACGGCTGTAATTTCACTTTCATCTTCATCCACAGGGCCTGAATTATTTACAGACCTTGCGGCTCTTTCAGTGAGTGGGCTTCCTGCCGGGGTCACGGCTGTTTTTGATCCAGCACAGATCACTTCTAACCAGAGTTCCAGCCTTCATATTACAGCTGGTGGGACTGTGCCCATCAGCAATACGCCATTGACCATCACCGGTAGTGCCGTGATTGATGGTCAGAATGTCACACGCACGGCAAACTTTAATTTAAATATTCTTGCAGGCGGTCAAACTTCAGTCTCCGGACAATTTTTAACAACCGATGGTGATCCCATACCCAATATTCAGGTCAGAATCGGCCCCACCCAGACCCAGACAGACGGTGCAGGAAATTTCTTGTTGGTAGATGTTCCCGCTGGTACCCAGCAAATGATGATTGATGCTAATGCAGCACAAGCGGGCTATCCCATATATGCTGCTGATGTAACGCTCATATCCGGTCAAATCACTGTGCTGCCTGTTTTTCGGATTACTCCCCCTCCGCCCCCGGAGCGGTTCACACCGATTAACAATGCCACGGCCGATCAAGTGATTACGGACCCACGTTTCCCTGGAGTGGAAATCACCCTGCCGGCAGGAGTTACGATTACGGGTTGGGATGGTATTCAGAAAACTCAGATGGCCATTGAGCGTTTAAGCCCAGATAAACTTCCTGTGCCCTCTCCGCCAGGTCCGACCCGATCGGCCTATCAGCTTTATTTTGGAACGCCCATGGGCGGTGTGCCCAGCGCTCCTCTTCCTGTGACCGGTCCGAATGATCTGGAATTAAAACCGGGAGAACAGGCCGAGCTGTGGTATTACGATGCTTCTCCGATGGGTGACCCGGCCGGCTGGCGCTTAGCAGGCATGGGAACCGTCAGTGAGGATGGCAGCCAGATTGTCTCTGATCCCGGAGTAGGAATTGAGCGCTTCTGTGGAGTGTGTGGCTTATGGTGTTGGATCAAACGTGTGGCAACCCAGGTAAAACATCAGGTATTGGCCATCTACGATGGCGAGCCGGTGGATTTGGGGACAGGGCTATTTATTGTGGAAAAGACAGACCTGGTGTTACCTGGACGGTTGCCGGTGACCATTGGCCGGTCTTATAACACTCTAGATCCCTTTGGGGGGATTGCAGGGTTTGAGCTAGCCTTAGGACAGGGATGGTATTTATCGATGGATGTTTTTATATTACAAACGGGAGCAAGCTTGGCTTATCTCATTATGCCGGGGAACGCCCGGATAGATCTGACCCGCCAGCCTAATGGGACATTCCAAAACGCGAATGATCCGTTTGTCAGTGGCGCTGTGCTTTCCACTCTGCCTGGCGGAGACCAGCAACTTCGGTTGAAAGATGGAACCACCTGGCGGTTTAGGGCTCTTGCCGGAGGTGTTAGATTTCTAATCGAAATGAAGGATCGAAACGGCAACCAAGTGACTATTGAACGTGGCGGACCCTCGTCGGGAATCTCGCGAATCGTAGACTCGTCAGGCCGGGCTATAAACTTCAGCTACTCAGGCTCACGCCTGATACAGATTCAAGATCCACTGGGCCGTACGGTGCAGTATACCTACAATACAAATGACCGTTTAGAGACTGTAACAGATCCTGAGGGTGGTGTTACTACTTATACATATGATAGTGCGGGAAGGATTCTGACCATTACGGATGCTCGGAATATTACATTTATTGAGAACTTCTATGGCCCAAGCGGCAGAGTCTTAAGGCAGGTGCAGGTGGATGGTGGAGAATGGCGGTTCACATATCATCTCCAGGGGCCGATCGTGACAGGGCCCGGCTGTCCTGGTCCATCATGTCCAACCGAGGACAGTTGGGAGAATCTCCAGGCGGGCTACAATGTTCAGGGCGGGGAAATTTTAGCCACCACCGTGGTAGATCCACGAGGAAATGCTACCACCCATCGGTTTAACAATACAGGATTTGGAGTGGAGCAGGTGGACCCACTTGGGCAAAAGACTATTACGACCCGAAATGCAAACAATCAAGTTGTAGCCACGACCGATCCATTAGGTCGGACGACCGAGTTTACTTATGATGCTGTAGGGAATGTGACTACTATTACTGATCCTGAAGATAATGTGACGACTTTTACTTACGAACCGACGTTTAATCGCGTGACCAGCATCACAGATGCCTTAAACAACCTCACGACCTTTGAGTATGATGCGAATGGAAATCTCATTGCGACAACAGATCCGGAACAGAATCTACAACCACCAGCCCAACAATTAAAAACATTAATCAGTTATAACTCCTTCGGTCAACCCATCAGCGTGACCGATCCTTTGGGTAACACCACCACATTTGAATATGATTCTGTAGGCAACTTGGTCAGCACGGGCGATCCTTTAGGCAATACCACTCAGCGAGCCTATGATGCCGTGAGTCGCCTGATTAGTCTGACGGATCCTTTGAGTAGAACCACACAATTTAGCTATGATGATTTGAATCGGGTGACTCAGATCACGGATGCCTTAAATGGTCTGACAGAGTTCACCTACGATGAAAATGGGAATCTCCTGACGGTGGAAGATGCAAAGAACCAGACTACCACCTACACCTACGACAACATGGATCGTCTGGAGACCCGAAAGGATCCTCTAAACCGCGAAGAAACGTACACCTATGACTTGAATGGGAATTTAAAGACCTTTACGGACAGAAAGAGCCAGCTTTCTACCTTTACATTTGATTCTATAAACCGCAGGATCAATGCTCAATACGATGACGGAAGTAATACGGCATTTTTCTATGATTCTGTGGGCAGGCTGGGTAGAGCAACGGATTCAGTCTCCGGGGCGATTGAGTTTTCTTATGACAGTCTGGATCGCCTGAGCCAAGAGATAACTTCTCAAGGCATCGTAGCTTATGGGTATGATGACATCGGTCGACGGAGGAGCATGACGGTCGATGGTCAGACTCCAGTAGGCTATGAATACGATGCCGCTTCTCGGCTCACGGAAGTTGCTCAAGGTACTCAAACTTAGGATTAACCTATGATGCCAATGGCCGTCGTACCACCTTGACTTACCCCAACGGCGTCATCACCAGTTACAGTTATGATACCGCTTCTCGTCTGACGAATATTCTGCATCAAGGACCAAGCGCACTAATCGAGTCCCTAACCTATACTTATGATGCCGCAGGTAATAGAATTTCATTCGATCGAACAAATGGTACAGCGACTTTACTTCCGGATGCAGTTCAGGCAGCCTACGATGCGGCCAACGAGCAAATCCAGTTTAACAACGCCACACCGAATCTGACCTATGATGCCAATGGGAGCCTCACAAGCCGAACTGATATGAATGGGACCACCACTTACACCTGGGATGCTCGAAACAGATTGACTGCCATTAATGGCCCAGGTGTCTCTGCCAACTTTGTGTATGATCCTTTGGGTAGAAGGGTAAGCAAGACTGTAAACGGCTCAACCACCCAATACTTCTATGATGGGAATGATATTGTGCAAGAGATTGGTAGTGGAGCAGTAGCGGTAACTTATCTGCGATCACTCAACATTGACGAACCATTTATCCGCCAAGCGAACACGAATGAATATTATCAAATTGATGCCCTGGGATCAGTCCTAGCACTTACCGATCAAACAGGAGTCGTACAGGCCATTTACAGGTACGATCCATTTGGAAACACCGGCATCACCGGATTGAGCACCAATCCATTTCAATACACTGGGCGCGAAAATGATGGAACGGGGTTGTACTTCTACCGCGCCAGATACTACTCTCCAGGATTACAGCGGTTTATCAGTGAGGATCCGATTCACTTGTTAGGTGGTATTAATTTTTACAGCTATGCGGGCAATAGTCCTAGCAACTTTAATGACCCGCATGGTTTGGTTGATCCTGCAACAGTACTGGGATTGACTATAGTTGGCCTAGTAGGCGTCGAAGTTGTCTTAAATACCGAAGTTAAGGTAGATAGCCAAGGAGATATTACAGTAACTATTCCACCACCGAGCACGTTTGAGATAGGAGTACCATTACCTGTTCCTTTTGGACTTGAGATCGATGTGGAAATTGTTGATGTGCCAATTATTGGTGACGTAACAGTTCCAACTGATTTAAGAATTTTGATAGATCCAAATTTTGTGCCTTCTCCGCCTTCTGCTGAAGCAGCTGAACCACCTAGGGTTCCAAGTGAACCTGGTGGGGGTCCAGGTGGCCAAGGCATTGGCGGTACAGTAGGCGGGACTATTGGAAGTGGAGACAGTGGTGGCGGAGGGGTCGCAGGTGCTAAAGACCTAAGTGGACGTAAGTAGAGTTTTTAGACGTTGTTTCTGCAGAGTGTTAAAGTGGATCCAACAAGTCACACACCTGGTAGTGTTTGTTGTTGGTAAAATGCACTGTGCCATTCCATAATGATGGATAAAATGAAATATTATTATAAAGAATATATAGGCTTTGGAATTGTTAGTTTAATCACTAGCTTTTGGCATTCACTTACCTTACTCGTAATTTATCTCAATCAGTTTAGAGGGTGGTTTTTTGTTTTAGTGAGCATTTGCATTATGTGGGGCATGTATAAGTATATAAAATGGCTTTATAAGCCATCTACGAGGTCTGGGCTATTTATTTACCTATCGGCTTCACAAATTATACCATCTGTTATCTTTTTCTTGATTTTCGTTTTGAATTTGAAAATGAAATGATGAAAGCCATGGGGTCAGGGTTGATTTTGGACATTACATGGCATAAGCACTGGGCTTGGAGAGATTATTAATGGCAAGAAAGCCAAGAATAGACTATCCAGGCGCGCTGTATCATGTGATCCTACGTGGGAACCAGAAACAGAAAGTCTTCTTAGATGATAAAGATCGACTTGACTACCTTAATCGGTTGCAGCGATATGGGGAAAGGTACAATGTGGAATTTCGGGTCGGACCTAGCTAACAGCTTGAAAAACAGAGGGCAGTTCTAGAACTTGAGGTTACTTTTAAAGGTTAAACGGCTTTTTTATCGGGCCAAATAACTATTCTAGGGGGATTGAGTGCCATGCCCAGAGCGCATCGATATTTTCTTCCCGGCTTTGTGTGGCATATCACCCATCGGTGTCATAAAAAGGAGTTTCTGCTGAAGTTTGGAAAGGACCGCCGACGTTGGCTTCGTTGGCTGTTTGAGGCAAAGAAACGATATGGGTTATGCGTTCTCAACTACATCATCACTTCCAATCATATTCATCTCTTGGTGTTGGATACGGAAGAAGAGGTCATTGCCCAAAGCATGCAGCTCATTGCGGGGAGGACGGCACAAGAATACAACCAGCGGAAGTGGCGGAAAGGTGCCTTTTGAGAAGATCGCTATCACGCCACGGCGATCCAGACGGGAGAGTCACTGGCCCGATGCCTGGCCTATATTGACTTAAATATGGTACGAGCGGGCGTGGTGAAACATCCCGGGAAATGGAAAGAGAGCGGCTATTACGAGATCCAGAATCCGCCACAACGCTATGGGCTTGTGAACGTGCCGGTGTTGATGGAGTTGCTGGGATTAGGCGAGATCGAGCAGTTGCAGCAGGTCCGTGCACAGTGGGCAGAGAGCCTATTAAACGATACCAATCAGCGTGATTCATCCTGGACGGAGAGCATTGCGAGCGGCGATCAGAATTTTGTTGAGGAGGTCAAAGAGAGGTTAGGAATGAGAGCTAAGGCGCGGAAAGTTATACAACAGACCAAAGGCTTTGTGCTTAAAGAAACGATAACTCCTTATATAGCATCTTGTGATGGTAAAAAAGGTCTTTTAAGGGAAGATAATGGCGTTTATTTAGGAGAATGCTAAGGATAAATAATGGGTTATTTAGGTCCGACCCGGCTTGAACTTGAGACAGGTAAAACTCCTTGGGATCTTTTGTATGAGGGAAGACTTAGGACAATCATTCTTCCAGACCGAGGATGTCCTATATCTGGCCGTCAAAAATGGAGATTATCTTACTGCGGAGGATCATACTATTGAGAAGGATAACGGGTGTTTCTTTTCTTGTAGCCATGCTCCTATTTGGGTGCGGTAAAAGCACACTTTATATTTCTGGTGATAGCCAATCAGTTGGTGCAGAGATATATATTGATGATCAGAAAGTAGGTATTATGGAGAAAGGTGTGTATCAAGGATCCACTTCTAAAGATCCTGTGGTAGTGGAACGACACGCTAAACTCATGCAGGAATTAGGAATTAAAGCGGGTGATGTGTATGCCGGTGCTGATATCAAGATCCCATCTGGAGAGCATGAGCTAAAGTTAGTTAGTGTGGACGGAAAACACCTAAGCAAGCGCTTTAAAATCCGTGGTGAAAATTATCTGAACGTTAGTTTCGAGAAGATGCTCATCGAAGGAGAGTAAGAAATAGGACAGACACTATTTATGATTGAAAACTTCTATGAGAATTTCTATTGAATTTCGGGTCGGACCTAGCTAACAACTTTGAAAAACAGAGGGCAGTTCTAGAACTTGAGGGTACTTTAAGGAAATAAAGGAAATAGGGACAGACACTATTTACGTAAAGGCTGATTGAGTTTAGATGGGAAAAACGACATGCCACGGAGTGCGAGAATTGTTATTCCCGATTATCCCTATCATGTCACGCAGAGAGGGAACTGCCGTCAAGTGGTCTTTAGGAAGGACGAGGATCGGACTCAGTATCTGTCTTAAACTGAACTGCTGATAGACGAATGCATAAAAAGATTTGGAAAAGGTCTTTAATCAAAGGCTGCTTAGGGTTGTTCTCATCATCAGCTTCTTACTGCCCATCATCACCCAGGCGGGTCAGGCAAGATACGTCTATGATGAGTTGGGGCGATTGATTCGGGTGGTGAACGAGCAGGGAGATGTGGCGATTTACAATTATGATTCTGTAGGTAATCTCCTTTCCATTCAGAGAACCACTTCGAGCAATTTACAGCCGGTCATTAATTCGATCACACCCAGCACTTTCAATCGAGGCACGCAGGTTAATGTCACCCTGGATGGCCAATATTTTCTCTCTGGAGTATTGACCACAAATGATCCGGATATCACCATAAGCAACGTAGTCGTGACAGATGACACCGTTACAGCCGTGTTCACCATCGCCTTAAATGCTACAACTGGAACGTTTCAGGCCACACTGACCACACATTTTGGATCCGACTCGATTCCGATAGAGGTTTCTCAGCAAAGCGCGGCTCCTACGAATCTCACTGCTCAAGAAGGAAACCAGCAGGTTATTTTAGATTGGGATGATTATACCTTGCCCAATTTTGAAGGGTTTCATGTCTATCGAGGTACAACCAGTGGTGGGCCTTACACCCGCTTAACAAGCTCACTGATTACCACCAGCTATTATAAAGATCAGACCGTGACCAATAATACAACCTATTATTATGTGGTCACTGCCACTCAAGCCGGCTTTTCAGAAAGTGCTTACTCTAATGAAGCACAAGCTACACCTCAAGGAGGAGCGACAAACGTTTGTGGCACCATAACCACCAACACAACCTGGCGGCTCACCGGCAGTCCCTTTCAAGTCACCTGTGATGTGACCATTCAAAATAATTCCATCTTGACCATTGACCCTGGGGTAGAAGTGCGCTTTGCCTCTGGCACTGGAATCAATATTGGCGTTTCAGGTGTAGGTGGTGCGGGTGGATTATCAGCCGTTGGCAGCGTGGCAGGTCCTATCCTCTTTACTTCAGATCAGCCTACTCCGGCTCCGGGGAACTGGAAAGGACTAAACTTTACTGCTAACACCATTGATGCCAGCACTCGACTTGATTATGCGATTGTCGAGTATGGTGGTTCGGGAACAAACAATGCCAACATTCGTCTGGATAATGCGGCCATCACCATCCAGCACAGCACGGTTCGCCATAGCAGCGGCCACGGGATCCGGCTTCAGTCGGTATCCGGCCTAACCCTGAATCAAACGACCATTACCCAGAATGCCAGCTATGGGTTGATTCAAGAATCGACCGTTCTTACCGTTACAATCACTTCAAACACATTCCAAAACAATGGTGCTTATCCTGTGCGTGTGAGTGCCCGTAGTGTAGGACAGATGAGTGGCAACACCTATACAGGGAATAGCCCCAATGCCATTGAAGTGATCGGAGAATCGGTGAACAGCAGCCAGACCTGGCAAAACCCAGGTGCGCCTTTTGTCCTCATCACCGCGGATATCAATATTAATAACCTGGCGGCACTCACTCTGGAACCTGGGGTGGAGCTCCGATTTTCCACGGGGTTGGGACTGATTGTTGGTGCGCCCGGGATTTCAAACGGATCGGGGACCCTGTCTGCTGTGGGAACGGCGGCCTTACCGATTGTGTTCACCTCGGCACAAACCACTCGTGCCCCTGGAGACTGGGATGGACTCGCTTTTAGAAACACCACTCAGAGTGCCAATGCCCAACTGGATCACGTCGTGGTGGAGTACGGTGGTGGCAGTACAAGCAATACCAATATCCACATTGACAATAGAGTTTCTGCTGCGCGGGTTTCGGCTCAACACGGTACCGTTCGGCACAGTAGTGGACACGGGATTTTTCTGCAGGGTGGCTTACAGGGGAGTTTTATCCAAATGGTTGATCAAGTGATCATCAGCCAGAATGCGGGGTATGGACTTCTCCAAGAAGATGCCACCGTGGGTTCAGTGACACTGACAGGCAGCACCCTTCAGAATAATGGTTCGTATCCGGTGAGGGTGAGAGCGGATACTGTAGGATTACTCAGTGGAAATACTTACGGGGGCAACAACCCCAATGCCATCGAGGTGGTGGGTCAGGCGGTTACAACCTCTCAGACCTGGCAAAACGATGGGGTTCCGTACGTTATCATCACAGCAGACATCACGATTCAAAATGGCGCAGTCTTAACCCTAGAGTCTGGACAAGAAATGCGCTTTGCTTCTGGAATCGGACTCAACGTGGGGGTTGGGGCGTCTACTGGAGGATTATTTGCGGTAGGTGCAGCGGCTACTCCGATTGTTTTTACTGCTAATCAAATCAGTCCTGCTCCTGGAGACTGGGAGGGGCTTAACTTTACCACCGGCACCATTGACGCCAGTACCCAGCTTGATTATGTCACCGTAGAATATGGGGGCTCTGGCACCAACAATGCGAATATTCGGATTGACAATGCCGTATTTCCAATTCAACACAGCACCGTTCGCCACAGCAGTGGGCGTGGGATCCGGATTACCGGTAACTCAAATCCAACGATTCAGGAAGTGGAAATTCGCCAAAATGCCGGATATGGTGTTATCCATGAAGGGACGGGTGGTTCCTTGACCTTAACCGGTAGCACTATTCAGAATAATGGCTCTTATCCGGTAGGTGTGCGTGCCGATCTCGTAGGGCAACTCAGTGGGAACACTTATGGGGGTAACAATCCGGATGCCATCGAAGTGAGAGGGCAAGGGGTCACAACCTCACAGACTTGTCGAAATGAAGGTGTCCCGTATGTCATTACCACTGCCGACATCAGCATGAGCAACGGGGCGGTTCTCACTCTGGAACCTGGGGTGCAGATGCGCTTTAGCACTGGCCTTGGACTCAACATGGGAGTTGGAGCGTCTACTGGAGGATTATTTGCGGTAGGCACAGCGGCTGCTCCGATTGTTTTTACTTCCAATCAAGCCAGTCCTGCACCTGGGGACTGGAAAGGGCTTAACTTTACCAATAGCACCATCGATGCCAGTACTCAGTTGGATTATGTCACGGTAGAGTATGGCGGATCGGGGACGAACAATGCGAATATTATTCTGACCGGTGCGACGTTCCCCATTCAACACAGCACGATACGAAACAGCAGTGGATATGGAATACGAGCCACCACGAGCAGCAATCCATCCGTGAATTTTAATAGCATTACTGGTAATCCGCTGTTTGGTCTTTCCAATGCCACCAGCACCATTACGATTAATGCAGAGAACAACTGGTGGGGCAGTGCTTCAGGGCCCACGCATGCTTCCAACCCCGGAGGAACAGGAGATGCGGTATCCAACTTTGTGGACTTTACCCCCTGGCTGACCAGCCCACCCTAAAATCTTTGGTGAAGATCAATGGCGTAAGGATCCGAAAATGTACCAACGACGGATTTTGTTATCAGGTTGGCTTTTTCTGTCTATCTTCATAACGAGCGGTTGTGTTAAAGCGACTGTGGTGCCGCATGTCCAGGATCAATACATTCTCGGTGAAGAAGAAAAGGGGAAGAACCCAGTTGTATGGAAGACCTTTGTCCTGACATCCGGTCATCAATTCCGGCCACTACCACCTTCCCGTGATAATTCTACCTCTCATGATCAACTTGATGAAGTGATCGCCAGACAGCGCCACATGGCGCCTGAATGGAAAGATCGCATCGCTTATTGGGACGGGAAACTCATCACTCATCATTGGACCGAGCTTCTACTTCAAAAGAGCATGCAGAATAACTTAAGCCCCGTGCGTGTGTCACGGGCGCTTGCCCTTCTTCAGGTTGCGATGTACGACGCTATCGTGGCATGCTGGGAGGCAAAATACACCTACAACCGATCTTCACCGGCCCATGCCAGTACCAGCGTGAAATCATGGGTTGTGGTTCCTCAGATCCCCAGCTATCCTAGTGAATACGCGACCGTTGCAGAAGCGGCTGCTACAGTTCTCTCATATCTCTTCCCAGGGAATACCGGTGAGTTTCATCGGCTGGCACGCGAGGCAGCAGAATCGCGCATCTATGCTGGTGCGAACTTTCCAGAGGATATTAAAGCCGGGCAGACACTCGGAGCTCAGGTGGGGGATTTAGTGGTGCGCCATGGACAGACCGATGGTTCGGATCAGATGTATTCGGTTAAAATCCCGGCAGGGCCTGGTTACTGGACTCCGCCACCAGCCGGGGTGATCATTGAGCCGATGGCTGGTTTTTGGCGCACATGGATTTTGGATGATGGTGAGAATGTTCATCTTCCCATTCCGCCATCTCCTGGTTCACCGGAATATCAAGCAGACATCGCCGCGGTCGTTTCCACCGCCCAGCAACTGACGGATGAGCAAAGGGCAATTGCTATTCGTTGGGCAGACGGGCTTGGTACGGTGACACCGGCTGGCCATTGGATCCGGATCGCAGAGGAGCATGTCAGTCGTGCCTTTGCCCATGATCCTCCCAGAGCAACCCGGGCACTTGCCCTGGTTAGCGTCTCGATGGCCGATGCCTTCATTACATGTTGGAAGGTGAAGTATACGTATTGGACGGCACGGCCGTATCAAGTGATCCCAGGTTTTAAGTCCTATATTAAGACCCCACCGTTTCCGAGCTATCCCTCCGGTCATTCGACACAGTCCGGGGCGGCTTCGGAGGTCCTTGCGTACCTCTTTCCCCAGGATGCCGCCACGTTCCGTGCAATGGCAGAAGAGGCCGCGATCTCTCGTCTCTACGGGGGAATTCACTTTCCCAGCGACAATAACAATGGATTGTTGATCGGCCGTCAAATCGGACATCGGGTCATTGAGTACGCGAGCCACGATGGGTCTGATGATTAACTAATACAAACAAAATAATTCCTGTTACGTTTGACCCCTAGTCTGCGGCCCGGAGCCAGTTCACCGGCACAGGCACGGCTGCGCTTATGGTGCTCGCCGGCCTTCGGGTCTCGGCTCCCGCAGCATCAGAGCCATGGAGGCGGGAGCCTTCGACACGGCCGGTTCACCGCCCCCGAACCGCAGCCTTGCTGTAACAATGCTTATTTCGTTTGTATTAATATATTTTTGGGTAATGAAAATTAAGAGGGGGGGAGTTTGCGGCGTTGGGCTTCGCGGGCAAGCTGCTCATAGACTTCCAGCTTTGTTTCCAGCTTCACCAACCTTTTCTCATGATCCAGCAATGCGTGATTGATCTGTCCCACCGAGTCTTTGATCTGACTGACCAAATCCTTAAGAACGATTACTTCTTTTAAGGCCTTGATGGCATTAGCTGTGATGCCCATTTGTTCTCCGCTTCTGAACACGCATAGCGAGCGCAATCCCTGCCCTTCTAGGGCGGGGTTAGCGAGCGAATAAAAATAGAGAGGTTTATTTCCTCTCGGGTCGAAGAATCCTCGCCCCTCTGGGGCGGGGTTCTTCAATCTTTGTTAGAGTGTCCCGGATACTCCGTTGCATATCTAAGAGATCTCCTTGCATCTGTTGAATGGCCTTCCGGGCCTCTTGGGTCAAGACTGTAAGCTGTTGGCTATCTTTAAGGGATAAGGACCCTTCTTCAAGATACAGATTGACGGCCTCCCGAATCAGTTCGGATACATTTCGCTTGGTGCTTTTACTGCGTTTGAGGAGTTGGGTGCGCTGGGTGGGATTCAGGTAGACCTGAGTCAAGACGTTTTTGGTGGCCATGAGTTCTCTCCTTAAGGTGTATGATAATATATATCACCAGTTTGAAGAAAAAGTCAACTCACTCCTGAGCACTTAGGGTTTGGGCCAGGGGTGGTGAACCGGCCGTGTCGATGGCTGCCACTTCCATGGCTCTGGTGCTGGGGCGGCCGAGACCCGAGGGCCTGCGAGCACCGTAAGCGCAGCAGTGCCCGTGCCGGAGAACCATCCCTGGTCCAAACCCTGCAAGTGAGGTTGACAGTGTGATGGACAACTGATACTATTTCAGCCCGTGGATCCCGTTATTTTTCAGATTGGTCCCTTTGCCCTTCGCTATTATGGCTTGATGTATGCCCTTGCAGCCCTCGTGGGCGGATGGCTTTTGGGCAAAGAAGCACGCCGAAAAGGTATTCCACTCACGGATGATCAGCGCTGGAACCTCATCCTATTTGTGCTGTTCGGCGGAATTTTGGGGGCCCGGATTTATTATGTGGCCTTTAACTGGGACTATTACGGTAAATTCCTTTCAGAAATACCGGCCATCTGGCATGGCGGTCTGGCTATTCATGGCGGCCTGATCGGCGGTGTCCTCACCGGAATCTGGTATGTTCGGCGCCACCGCCTGCCGTTTTGGAAACTGGCCGATGCCGGGGCCCTCAGTACTATCCTGGGCCAAGCCTTCGGCCGGTTTGGCAACTTCATGAATGGAGATGCCCACGGGATTCCCACTACCAAGCCCTGGGGTATTGTCTTTCCACCTGGAAGCATTGCCGGTCATGAATTTCCTGGCATTCCACTCCATCCCGTGATGCTGTACGAACTTGTTTTGGATCTGGCTGGATTTTTTCTGCTCTGGTCCATCAGAAAAAAGCCCTGGGGGGATGGATTCATCTTTTGTTCTTATCTTTTACTTTATTCGGTCATCCGCTTCTTTGTCAGCTTCTTCCGTGCAGACGATCTCTATATGGGACCCTTTCGTGCTCCTCATGTGGTTAGTGTTCTTCTCCTGGTCATTGTCGGCACTTATGTGATCAAAAAAAGACTCTGGAAAAGGGTTGCTTAGAACCCCTCCTAAATGCTATCCTGACAGATGAAAAGCTGGGTCCCGGCTATGCCGGGAGAGGCTTGGGGTGTGGGGGCATCGGAGCACCTTTCGGTTTGGGTAGGCGCACGGGCCCCCATAGATAAAATGTTTAAAAAGGTATTAGTGGCAAATCGGGGAGAGATTGCCTTGCGGGTCATCCGTGCCTGCAAGGAGCTCAAAATCCCCACGGTGGCGATTCATTCGGAGGCCGACTCCATCACCCTCTATGTCAAGAAGGCGGATGAGTCCTGTCTCGTGGGGCCGGGGCCTATCTCGGGCTATCTGAATATCTACAAGATCATCGAGCTGGCAACTCAGAAAGGGGCGGATGCGATCCATCCCGGATATGGATTTCTTTCAGAGAATCCTGAATTTGCCGAGGCCTGTGCCGAGAAGGGGATCACCTTTATTGGCCCACCTTCTCATGCCATCCGAAGTATGGGGAATAAAGTATTGGCCCGACAGATGATGAAGAAGATCGGTGTGCCGGTGGTGCCGGGTGTGATGGATCCACTTCGTTCCGAAGATGAGGCCCTTGGAGCGGCCGAGGAGATCGGCTATCCCTTGATCCTAAAAGCGGCTGCGGGCGGGGGTGGTCGGGGGATGCGGATCTGTAGAAGCGCCGAGGATGTCCGCAGGAATTTTCCTCTAGCCTCTTCCGAGGCCCAGAAGGCCTTTGGGGACGGCAGTCTTTATATGGAGAAGTATATTGAAGGGCCCCATCATATCGAGTTTCAGATCATGGCGGACCAGCATGGTCATGTGATCCATCTGGGTGAGCGGGACTGTTCCATTCAGCGCCGTTATCAAAAACTGGTGGAGATTGCCCCGTCCCTTTTGTTGGATGAGGATCTGCGGCGGCAGATTGGGGAGACTGCTGTAAAGGTCGCTCAGTCCGTGGGATATGAGAATGTAGGGACGGTGGAGTTCCTGGTAGACCGGAATCGAAATTTCTATTTCCTGGAGATGAACACCCGAGTGCAGGTGGAGCACACCATTACCGAGGAGATCACGGGTATCGATATTGTGAAGGAGATGATCCTTCTAGCTGCGGGCAAACCCCTGTCCCTTCGCCAGGATGAAGTGGACATCAGTGGCCATGCCATAGAATGTCGGATCAATGCTGAGGATCCCATGCGAAATTTTCTTCCCACCACAGGAAAGATCACGGCCTATTATTCTCCGGGTGGATTCGGTGTGCGCATTGACGGCAATGCCTATCGGGGATATGTGGTTCCCCCTTATTATGACTCCTTGCTGGCCAAGATGACGGTTTGGGGAAGGAATTGGGAAGAGGTGGTGGACCGGACCCATCGTTGCCTGGATGAGTTTGTGATCCGGGGGGTGAAGACCACTATACCTCTTTATCTGAAGATGATGGAGGATGAGGAGTTTCGGAGGGGTGATTTTGATATCCAATACATTGATCGCAAGCTTCATGATTTAATGTATACAGACTCCAGGAATCGGACAGACCTGGTTGCCATTTTGGCTGCTGCCGTTGCGGCCTATTCCAGAAGATAAGGAGCTGGTTCGCGGCTTTTAATTATGCCTAAATCTAAACCTAAGAAAGTCAGGATTACGGATACCACACTGCGGGATGCTCACCAATCTCTTCTGGCAACCCGCCTGCGGACCGAGGACATGCTTCCCATCGCCCCCAAGATCGACCAGGTGGGTTACTGGTCTATCGAGATGTGGGGAGGGGCCACTTTTGACTCGGCCCTGCGCTACCTTCGTGAAGATCCCTGGGATCGGATCCGCCAGCTCAAGAAGGCCATGCCCAACACCTCATTTCAGATGCTTTTACGTGGTCAAAACGTGGTGGGCTACCGCCATTATCCGGATGACGTGGTGGAAAAGTTTGTGGAGAGAGCGATTGCCAATGGCATTAATATCTTCCGGATTTTTGATGCCCTCAATGATCTTCGTAATCTAAAGACCGCCATTAAGGCCACAGTGAAGTACGGTGGAAAGGTGGAGGCCACTCTATGCTACACCGTGAGCCCAGTCCACAACACCGACCTGTTTGTGGAAATGGCCAAGAGGCTGGAGGATATGGGAGCCGATACTATCTGTGTTAAGGACATGGCGGGCATTCTCCTTCCTAATCAAGCCTTCGAATTGATCGGCCGTCTCAAAAAGGCGGTGGGCGTTCCTCTGCATTTGCACAGCCATGACACCAGCGGGACGGCGGTATCCACCAATCTAAAAGCCGTGGAGGCGGGAATTGATATCATTGATACGGCCATTTCCTCCATGGCCTCGGGGACTTCACAGCCCCCGGCCGAGGTCATGGTTTCTATACTTCAGGGGACTCCGAATGATCCCCAGTTAGATCTGCAACTGCTGGCAGAGATCGCGGACTACTTCCGGGAGATCCGAAAAAAATATAAGGATTATGAGAGCGAACATACCGGTGTGGATCCCTATGTCTTGATTTATCAAATTCCCGGCGGGATGACCTCGAATCTGGCCTCACAGCTTAAAGAACAAAAAGCCCTCCACCGCATGAAAGATGTATTAAACGAGGTCCCGCAGGTCCGAAAGGATCTGGGATATCCACCCCTGGTGACGCCCACCAGTCAGATTGTGGGAACCCAGGCCACACTTAATGTGATCACTGGGGAACGTTATAAAGTCATCACCAGCGAGACCAAGAATTACCTCAAGGGCCTGTATGGAATGCCGCCTGCCCCCATTGATCCGGAGATACGGAGAAAGGCCGTGGGAGATGAAGAATTTGTGGAGGTCCGGCCGGCCGATCTCCTGGAACCGGAGCTTGAGAAAGCCAAGAAAGAGTTAGGGGAGACGGCCAAGACCGTGGAGGATGTCTTAAGTTATGCCCTCTTTCCCAAGGTCGCGATGGAATTCCTGAACCTTCGAGAAAAAGGGGAACTGGGCAAAGAGCCTCCCAAGACTATCCCGGCACAGGCTCCCGGAACGCCGGGTTCTCCAGCACCTATCATTGCACCCACGGAGTTCACGATTAAGGTACACGGTGAAACCTACCAGGTGAAGATCGGCGGCATGGGCCATCTGGGTGAGGGAGGCCGTCCCTATTTTATTTATATAGACGATCAGCTGGAAGAGGTGATGGTGGAGTCCTTAGTGGAGGTGGTCCCCAGTATTGATGGGCAGATCGATACCAAAGCGGTCGGGCAGTCGATCCGACCCAAAGCCACTCAGGAGGGGGATATCACCACTGTCATGCCCGGGGTGGTGGTGAGTGTCAAGGTGCATGTGGGCGACCGGCTGGAGGCGGGTGATACTGTCCTAATTGTGGAGGCCATGAAGCTGGAGACCGAGGTCCATTCTCCCATTGCCGGAGAGGTGAAGGCCATCTACGTTAATGAAGGAGACCGGGTGAATCCGGATGAGGTCTTGGTTGTTGTTCGGTAAATGTGAAAATATCTTCTTAGGAAGAGCTGACCGAGGTGGCTGCGGCCTGTTGTACAAGAGCCTTTCGCTTTTCGTAGGCCTCCCGCACAATCACCACATCCTTTAAGAAGCTTTCCATTTCTTCCAAAAGCAGGGCCTGGGGACCATCACATAAAGCCTTTTCAGGGGTTGGGTGGAAATCCACTAAGGCCATGTTCGCCCCCGCAATGACTCCCTGGGCCGTGGCATGCATGATATCTGAAAGGCCGTCCGTGGACATCTCCTTCTGGCCCACAGAATGAGATGGGTCAATGCAGACCGGCATTCGGGTCAGACGCTTTACCACAGGGACATGGGCGAAGTCCACAAGATTTCGGTGGGGTTCTCCCAGATGAGTCTTTACCCCCCTTAAGCAGAAGACCAGCTTTCGATTCCCTTCACTGGCTACGTATTCGCATGCATTGAGAGACTCTTCCAGGGTGATGCCCATGCCTCGCTTGATGAGGACCGGGAAGTCCTGCTGCTGGCCGGCCATCTTTAAGAGCTCAAAATTCTGGGCGTTTCGGGTTCCGATCTGAAGCATCACCCCCGTTGGATTTCCTGCTTGTTGCAGGGAGTGCCGGATTTCCTGGATATGGTCCTCATGAGTGATCTCCATGGCAATCACCTTGATCCCGTATCTTCCGGCCAGATCGAAGACGTAGGAAAGACATTCTTTGCCATGCCCTTGAAAGTCATAAGGGCTGGTCCGGGGTTTGTAAGCCCCCATTCGGCAAGTGGCCAGACCATGGCGTTGTAAGATCCGCATCACTTTTTCTACGTTTTCCCGACTGTCCACAGCACATAATCCAGCGAAAACATGAAAGGTTTCCTGGCTGAAGGTCAGACCATTATACTCAAAACCCATGGCCTGTATCTGACCCCGGTGCCTGCCAATCAGGCGGTATCTTTCCGAGACCCGGACGACCCGCTCCACTCCTGGGAGGCCTGAAATCCCATCCGGGTCCACTGTTTCGGTGGGGCCGATGAGATACACCTCTGTCAGCGTGCGGGTGGTTCCAGCCACGGCGTGTACCCGTACCGAGACATTGGGATAGTTCTTCATATGTTCCAGGATCTGCTGGATTTCCGATCCCTGGGGGTTAATCTCTGGACGCATGATGATAATCATCTGTGCACTTCCTTGTACATTCTCACCTTGGATCGTAAAGCCCTCTTTTGTATCAGGCTTTAATTTTAAGGCCTAAATCAATAGTTTAGTCTAAATCAGGAATAAAGTAAATAGGGGGCTTAAACCGCCCCCAATTGTCACACTACACCCATTTTTGCAGCGGGTTTACATATTAAGAGAAGACTACCATAAAGTCAATGGGTTGGGAATTTGGGGTGAGCTGTGATCAAATAATTTATTGATTTTTTCCTGTGAACCTTGATAATATGAAAAGATATAAGATAAAAAGAAAGCCACTTTAATAGTAAGGGGGGAATATTATGGGCCGCGTGAATTATCTTTTTACCTCAGAATCGGTGACAGAAGGGCACCCGGATAAGGTTTCGGATCAGATCTCGGATGCAATTTTGGATGCCATTATTGCTCAGGATCCAACGTGCCGGGTGGCTTGTGAAACGCTGGTTACCACGGGCTTGGCTTTTGTGGCCGGCGAGATTACTACCTCTTGTTATGTGGAGATTCCGGATATTGTTCGGGAAACCATTAAAGACATCGGCTATACCCGGGCGAAGTACGGTTTTGACTGGGAGACCTGTTCGGTCATTACTTCCATCCACAATCAGTCCCCCGATATCGCTATGGGTGTGGACATCGGGGGCGCGGGAGATCAAGGACTCATGTTTGGTTATGCCAGTAATGAAACGCCCGAGCTGATGCCCATGCCCATCCTGCTGGCCCATAAGATTACCCGCCGGCTGACCGAGATGCGAAAAAAGGATATTCTTCCGTATCTCCGCCCGGATGGAAAGTCTCAGGTCACGATCGAGTACCGGGACACAAAACCTGTACGGGTGGCCACAGTGGTGGTGTCGTCCCAGCACAGTCTGGATGTAAGCCTTAAGGAGTTGAAGGAAGATATTGTCGAGAAGGTGATCAAGCCCGTTATTCCCCCTGAAATCATGGATGAAGAGAATATCATTTATCATATTAATCCCACCGGGCGTTTTGTCGTTGGAGGGCCCCAAGGAGATACCGGAGTGACGGGTAGAAAGATCATTGTGGATACCTACGGGGGTGTGGGAAGCCACGGTGGTGGTGCCTTTTCTGGTAAAGATCCCAGCAAGGTGGACCGTTCGGCCTCATACATGGCGCGGTATATTGCCAAGAACCTGGTAGCTGCTGGCATCGCGGATAAATGTGAAGTACAACTGGCCTATGCCATTGGCGTCCCGGATCCAGTCTCGATACTGATTGATACCCACCAGACGGGCAAGGTCTCCCAGGACAAGATTGTGAAGCTGGTGCGGGATCACTTTCCCATGACCCCCAAAGGAATGATCGAGCATCTTAAACTGAGAAGGCCGATCTACAAAAAGACCGCGGCCTATGGACACTTCGGCAGGAACGAGCTTGAATTTACCTGGGAGCGGACGGACATGGCTGAGGCTCTGAGAAAAGCCGCTGGACTATAAAATTTAAACTTTAAAGGCCAAAGGCGAAAGGGGTGAATCGAAAACCTAACCTTTGGCCTTATCTATATAAATAAAAAATAACACAGGAGACAAGATGAATTACGATGTGAAGGATCTCACACTGGCCCAAAAAGGTGCCCTCCGGATTGAGTGGGCGGAACAAGGGATGCCGGTGCTCAAGCTGATCAAGAAGAGATTTAAGAAGGAGCGTCCTCTTAAAGGGGTCAGAATTGCAGCATGTCTTCATGTCACCACCGAGACGGCAGCACTGATGACGGTTCTGAAGGCCGGTGGGGCCCAGGTGGCTCTTTGTGCTTCCAATCCTCTCAGTACCCAGGATGATGTGGCAGCGGCATTGGTGAAGTTTGATGAGATCCCCGTTTTTGCCATCAAGGGGGAGGACCAGAAAACTTATTATAAGCATATCCATGCCGCCCTGGATCAAAAACCTGTCGTTACCATGGATGACGGTGCAGACGTGGTGTCCACTCTCCACTCCGAACGGACTGATTTATTGAGCGGCATTATTGGCGGAACAGAGGAGACCACTACGGGAGTGATCCGGTTGCGCAGCATGGCCGAGCGAGGTGTTCTCAAATACCCCATTATCTCGGTCAATGACGCTAACACCAAACATTTCTTTGATAACCGTTACGGGACCGGACAAAGTACCATCGATGGTATACTACGTGCCACCAACCGGCTGCTGGCGGGAGCGGTGTTCGTGGTGTGCGGCTATGGCTGGTGTGGCCGGGGAGTGGCTATGCGTGCCAGAGGGATGGGGGGTAATGTGGTGATTACCGAGGTGGATCCCTTAAAGGCCCTGGAGGCCGTGATGGATGGATTCCAGGTGATGCCCATGTCCGAAGCGGCGAAGGTGGGCGAGATCTTTGTCACCGTGACGGGAGATCTTAAGGTGATCCGCAAAGAACATTTTGAGACGATGCGGGATGGAGCCATTGTTTGTAATTCCGGTCATTTCAATGTGGAGATCGACATCCCTGCTCTGGATAAGATCAGCAAAAATAAACGCCTGATTCGGGATTATGTGGAGGAATATACCTTAACGGATGGTCGGCGTATTAACCTCTTAGGCGAGGGCAGGCTGATTAACCTGGCGTCGGCCGAAGGCCATCCCTCAGCCGTGATGGATATGAGCTTTGCCAACCAAGCACTGTCGGCAGAATATCTGGTCCAACAGGGGAAGAAGCTTGAGCGTAAGGTTTATCCGGTTCCTCATGATGTGGATCAGGAGATTGCCCGGCTGAAGCTGGAAGCAATGGGCATTCACATTGATAAGCTCACCAAAGAGCAGGAAAAGTATCTGGCCTCCTGGGAAATGGGAACATAACCGACATTACACACACCTAAGCGATTGTTGTAAACAAAGAGCCCCTTCGTATGAATGAGGGGCTTTTTTGTTAGGAAATTCCCACAGTACTCTATGGTTCCTGGAGTTGTAAAAATTACCCATGAAAGTTCAGAACTGTTCGGATATTTCGAGGGCGATCATCAAAAATTCACTGAAAATGTGCTGTGGGGTTTGGCATTTATATTGCACAAAAAGACTTTGACCGGATTTATGATGGATCGGAGCGGACAAAGGCAAGATAGATAAGAGATAAAAATGCCAAGGGGATTACGGGTAGACTACTTGATCGTGGGAGGCGGGGTTGCCGGAACCACAGCGGCTGAGACCATCCGGCAACGATCAGATGGAAGTATTATGATGGTCACAGATGATCGGCACACCCTATATTCCAGGATACGACTTCCCGACTATATCTCAGGAAAGATACCCAGAGAAAAGGTCTTTATTAAGGGCGAGAACTGGTATCGTGACCAATGCATCGATCTGTTCCGAGAAGTGTATGTTGAAGGTCTTTCCCTTCCAGAGCAATTTGCCTATTTCAGTAATGGAATGACGGTGCAGTATGGAAAACTGCTGCTGGCCACAGGTGGTTTTGCAAGAAGACTGATGTGTCATGGATTCGAGTTAGATGGTATTTACTATCTTCGTACGATTGAGGATGCGGAGAGTATTCGACAGGCCATGGAGACAGCCAGAAAGGGAGTGGTGATTGGTGGAAGATTGATCGGGCTGGAATTGGCCAGGTGTTTTATAGAGAGAGGGATTGAAACAGTGATGGTCATGATAGAGCATCAATTCTGGTCATCCATGCTGGATAAAGAATCTGCAAAAATGATTGAAGATACCCTGCGACAAAAAGGGGTGACGATTCATTATGCTGATCAGATCAAGGAATTCTGGGGCAACGGTCATGTGCAGAGAGTCCTCTTGACCAGCGGAAAAAGCTATAGTTGTGATCTAGTGGGTGTTGGAATTGGGATCGATACGACCACTCCCTTCATCAAAGCATCAGGCCTGCAGTCAAAGAGGGGCATTCTGACGGATGAATATTTAAGAACCAGCGATTTTCATGTATTTGCAGCTGGCGATAGTGCTGAATTTTATGATACGGGTAACGGGCGGTTCAGCTGCCTAGGAAATTGGTCCAATGCGACCGATCAAGGAAAAATCGCAGGATGTAACATGGTGGGTGAAAGGGCCGTTCTTAGGTCCGTGCGCAACTATGTCATCCGGGTCCTAGGGCTGGGTGTTGCGTTTGTAGGAAATACCACCTTACTGCCAGGTACCCAGGTTATCAGAAGAGGATCCGCCAATGAGGGCGGTTATGTCAGGTTATTTTTGCGAGACGGAGTGATCAAAGGAGCTACCCTGATCAATCAATCGCACGAAATGGGACCGATTATGGAACTCATCAGAAAGGAAATCAACATGCAGTCCTGCCGATCGAGCTTAAGTGAATTGGGCCGTGATCTTGAATCGTTTCTGCCCAACTGCTCTCAATCCTCCTTTCCTTAAGATTGTCTCTAGCCGTATTCTAAAGATAGCGTCTTTTGACCCACCGTCAAAAAAACGTGGATCTCACGTAGGAAAAAGATGATGTATGGCCATGGCTATTTAAGGTTTGAGTCACTTCGTTGCACTCTAGTATAATGCTGTGTGATGGAGTCATGATGAAAAATCAGCAGATCGCAGTCATCTTCAGGAATCTGGCAGCGCTCTTGGAAATAAGAGGGGAGAGTCTGTTTCGGGTCAGGGCCTATCGCAAGGCCTCCCAGGTGGTCAACGAACTCACAGAGGATATTGAGGCCATTGCAGCCCGGAGTGGTCTTAAGGATCTTCCAGGGATTGGTAAGGACCTAGCCGCAAAAATTCAGGAAATCATCCAAACAGGGACGCTTGCCCAGTATGAAGAGATGAAAAAAGAGACTCCTCCTGTCTTACTGAGTTTTCTTTCCCTGCCCGGAATTCAACCCAGAACAGCCCACTACCTCTATGAGGGGCTGGGGATCAAGACACTCGATGATCTGGAGGGGATGGTTCGTTCCCACATGTTGAGAACCTTGCCCGAGATTAATAAAGAGGTGGAAGACAAGATACTTGAGGGAATACAAGTCCTGAAGGAGCAAGATCCCAAGCGAGCCTTTTGAAGTTGGATGATACTGATGGGGCTACCTAAGTCCTGAGCGCGACTGGCGAGAGGCTCTGGGGACCTCACCCGACAGCGTAGGGCAGGGAAAGCCGGAACTGACCGAGGCTCGAAAGGGGCGAGGGAATTCCGGAAGGGCCTTCCCGCCCGAGCGTCGTTGGTGGGTCAGGGCCGAAGCCTCGGAGCAGCGAAGGGCTTGGGTAACCCTATCAGTAGCTATGTATAAATTGCCAATTTTGGGCATCTGTGATAAGTTATCACAATATTGGAGTGATGGGTCATGGCCTGGTTTAAGAAACCAAAAGAATCGCCTGAAGGCACAGAGCCAGATGGAACAGTAAGTAAAAAAGTAAAGATCCCCGAAGGCCTTTGGGTTAAGTGCAACCACTGCCGGGAGATCATCTACCGCAAAGAGCTGGAAAGAAACCTTCGAGTCTGTCCAAAGTGTGATTACCACTTTCCTTTGCCGGTGCAGAAGCGGCTTGAGTTGATGCTGGACGATGGCAGCTTCAAGGAATGGGATGTTGGGGTCTACCCTCTCGATCCACTTAATTTTAAGGATTCTCAAAAATACCGAGACCGCCTGAAGGCCAACCAGGACAAGACCGGGTATAAGGATGCGATCCTGCTGGGTGAGGGATTAATTGGTGGTCACCCAGTGGTATTCGGGATGTTTCATTTTGGATTCATGGGAGGGAGCATGGGATCGGTGGTGGGCGAGAAGATCCTTCGGGCTGCTGAAAAGGCGGCGGCCGCTCGCTTTCCCTTAATTATTGTGTCCTCCTCCGGCGGTGCCAGGATGCAGGAGGGAACCCTTTCCCTGATGCAGATGGCCAAGACCGCCATGGCCATCGGGCGGCTCCATCAAGAGCACGTGCCCTTTATTTCTATTCTCACAGACCCTACCTATGGCGGTGTCACGGCCAGCTTCTCTATGCTGGGGGATATCATCATCGCGGAACCCCGGGCCATGATCGGTTTTGCCGGGCCCCGGGTGATCGAGCAGACCATCAAGCAGCAGCTTCCTGCCGGATTTCAGCGGGCCGAATTTCTGATGGAACATGGCATGCTGGACATGGTGGTAGACCGAAAGCGCCTCAAAGAAACCCTCACCAAACTCTTGGAATTTTTTTAGGCAGTGTCTCATTCATCACTCTGCAAGCGATATTTTTTACCTTCGACCGCTAAAAATTTTCCTGATTATCCTGCATCCTGCGATGCTGATTCAGGCTTCGCGGTAAGGCGCATGCCGACGAGATAGAGGATGACCAATAGCAGTACGAGACCTACGAACCAGTGGGACCGGTCGGTCATGACGAGCATCATTTGTTGGGGATTATCAAGCAGCTCGGGGCGGTCGCCAATCACCTTTGCCCCAAACCAGGCCAATACCCAGCACCAGATTGCCGAGCCGGCAATTGTCATGAGGCTGTAGGTTTTAAAATTCATTCTGACGATTCCGGCCGGAATCCCGATCAGATGCCGCACAACCGGGAGGAGTCGGGCGAAGAAGATGCCGCCGGCCTCATACCGGACCAGCCACCGTTCGGCGCGGAGCAGCTTGGACTCGGGAATGAAAAAATACTTGCCATACCGGATGACGATTGGCCGGCCGAGCCATCGGGCCACCCAGTAAGTCCCGGCCGCACCGATATAACTTCCGACCGTTCCGGCCAGGATCACGCCCCAGAAATTGTACTGCCCCTGGGCCGCCCAATAGGCCGCTGGCGGGATGACCACTTCGCTGGGAACTGGGAAGATGGAGCTCTCCATCGCCATCAACAGCACGATCCCCGGATAGCCCCAATCCCGCACCAGCCCAAACCAGATCACAAGCCACGCATGCATCTTTACAGACCGCGCTGAATAACAAGATTTATTTCAGGTATTTTAAGAAATCTGAATCGGGGCTCAAAACCAACGTGGTCTCTTTATCGAGTGCTTTCTTGTAGGCCTCCATCGTCCGCATAAACTCAAAGAATTCGACATCCTGACGATAGGCCTGGCCATAAATCCGAAAAGCCTTCGCATCACCCTGTCCCATCATCGTCTGTGAGGTTTTATAGGCTTCCGCCAGTATGATTTCCCGTTCCTTCTCGGCCTCAGAACGGATCTTCTGGGCCTCTTCTGCACCCTCGGAGCGATACCGCTTCGCCTCGCGCTCGCGTTCGGCCTCCATGCGAGTGAAGACGGCCTTCTCGTTTTGCTCCGGCAGATCGGCGCGCCTGATCCTCACGTCATCCAGCTCGATCCCGTAGGCCGCCGCTTTCTCATTCGCCCGTGCGGTGACCGTTTCCATGATCTTGGATCGGGCCGTCGAGACGATCTCGGCCAGATCATGTCGTCCCAATTCCACCCGGAGTTCCGAATAGATGATGTCGTCCAGCCGCCCGAGCGCCGCCTGTTGCGTCTGGAAGGCCTCGTACACCTTGAGCGGGTTTTTGATCCGCCACTTGGCAAAGTTGTCGATCAGAAGCGTCTTCTTGTCCTGTGTGATGACGTCCTGGGAGGTGGCGTCATAATCGAGCAGGCGCTTATCGAAATAGATCACGTTTTGGACGAATGGAACTTTGAATTGGAGCCCCGGTTCGATCACGGTCCGGACCGGTTTCCCGAGCTGGACGACGATCGCAGTCTGGGTTACGTCCACGATGAAGAAGGGAGAGCCGCCGATAATCAGAACGATGAGTACGATGCCGATGATGATGAGCCATTTCTTCATGGTTTCACCTCGGCCGGTTTCTGTGAACGTTCCAGCGGGAGATACGGAAGGAGTTGATCGCCCATTTTCTTATCGATCACAACCTTATGGATGCCCGGAAGCACCTCTTCCATCGTTTCCAAAAACAGGCGCGTCCGAATTACTTTTCTATCCTGCTGATACTCCTGTAGCATCTTTTTAAAGCGATCCGCCTCGCCCTCGGCCCGTCGCACGCGCGCCTGACCGTAGGCCTGGGCCTGGTTGACGACCTGGGCGGCCTCACCTTTGGCCTTGGGGATGATGTCGTTTCGGTAACTCTGGGCCTGATTGATCAACTTCTCTTTGTCTTCTTTCGCGCTCGCGACGTCTTTGAACGCACTGACGACCTGGTCCGGCGGATCGACGTCTTGAAGCTGAATTGCGGCGACCTGCACGCCGGCACGGTAATCATCCAGTATCTGTTGGAGCAGATCCTGTGTTTTCTGTTGGATATCGGCCTTCCCGGTCGTGAGGGCCTCATCGAGGTGGCTCTGACCGACCACCTGGCGGATCGCGGCCTCGGTCGCCTTCGTGATCGTCTCACCCAGATCGGCGACATTAAAGAGGAACTCCTGGGAGTCACGGATGCGAAACTGAACAATCAACTCGACCGAAAGGATATTCATATCCCCCGTCAGCATCAATGCCTCGCGTGGGACCGTCTGCGTGCTGCCATTAGGAAAGGATCGGAATCCGACTTCGATGCGGTGTAGTTTGGTGATTTGGGGGATCAGGACGGTTTCGATCACCGGGATCTTGAAGTGGGGGCCGGGAGGAGTCAGTCGGACGATGCGGCCGAACCGTTTGACCACCCCCTGCTCATTAGGGGCGACGATGTAGAAGGACTGCCAGGCTACGATAAGGGCGATAGCCAGGCCGATGATCGGAAGCCAGCTGCCGAGTCCATTTCCGCCGAACGCCTTTCGCAGCCGTTCCTGAAAATCTCGGATCACCTTTTCAAGATCGGGCTTGCCTCCTTGCGGTCTCTGACTCCATTCCATCCGATGCTTCTCCAACAAAACTGGGGAGACAATAACACGTCGATTCCATCTTGTCAAATATTGTTATATTGCACTTGACCCAAGCGAGGGTTTGGAGTACGATGCGGGATAAATTTCCTGAAAGGCAAAACATGAAAGTTATCGAAATCGCATTTACAGCTTATCCCGTTACAGACTTCAAGCGTGCACGTCAGTTCTATGAAGGCACTTTGGGCCTCACGGAAACCTGTTTCTTCGGAAACGATAAACAAGGCATGGTCGAGTATGATATCGGATTGGGCACTTTCGCCATCGGCTGGGGTGTTCCAGAGTTTAAGCCCTCGTCAGGAGGTGGTTGCGCCGCTCTTGAAGTGGATGATTTTGGTGCAGTGGTCAGTCGACTTAGGGAGAGCGGCTGCCGGTTTGTTATCGAACCTGTGGAGACACCCATCTGCCATATTGCCATCGTTTCGGACCCCGATGGAAATTCGCTCATGATTCATAAGAGGAAGGCTGCCTGAGAGACAGAGACCACTCTGCCTAACCCTCACTGGAGCCGACGGTGTTTGAGCGTGTAGCGGCTGCTGTTCCTCAAGTTGCACTTTTCTAAAATTCTGGCTATAATCTGGCTATAATGCGATATGAGATTATCCTAGCTCCGGAGGCTGCTGAGGATCTCCGCAGGTTGAAAGCCCATTTGCGAACGGAAGTACGAGATACAATTGAAAGGCATCTTCGGCATGAGCCCAAAAAAACAAGCAAGAGCAGCATCAAACGTTTGCGAGGAATCCGTCGACCTCAGTACCGATTACGATTCGGCGAAATACGAGTTTTTTATGATGTTATGGAAACATCAGTTGAAATTTTAGCGATTGTTGAAAAATCACAAGCTGCAGCGTGGATTGCAAAAATAGGAGAGTTAGAATGAAAAAAGTTGCTTTATCTGAAGTAAAAGATGATTTATCAAAATATTTACGTGTTGCGGAAAAAGAAGGGGTGGTGATTACTCGTCATGGAAAACCGGCTGGAATACTAGTCGGGTTTAAGTCTGAAGAGGACTGGTTTGATTACTGCCTCGAGAACGACCCTCGGTTTTTGCAACGCGTAGAGGCTGCAAGACAAAGTCTGCGGTCGGGGCGTGGTATACGATTAGAGGACGTCAAGAAATAGGGGATAGCTGTTTAACCCGGGCTGGAACCGACCACGTTGATCGGACGGGGGAATGGATGAAGAAGGACACTTGGCTATACCTTGTTGCAATTGTATGCGGTGTGTCGGTATGGGCACTTGTGTCTGCTGCATCAGGAAAAAGGGAAGCTTGGGATTCTTCCTTGTATTTCTCGGTGGGCATGCCAATTGTCTGCGTGGTATCCGCAGCACTAGGTTTCTTTGAGCCGAGACACTCGTGGCGATGGGGAGTGGCTCCACTCGTGGGCCAGTTTTTCTGGGTGTTGTTAACCCAGGGGCCGGGTAATCTCTTGCCACTTGGGGTGGTGGCGTTCGGTATACTTTCCGTGCCATTGATCATTACAGCACGGATCGGTGCATTCTTTGGAAACAAGGGTGCAAAATAAAATGAGGCCTAATGCAGCGTACTGGCTGGTCGCCGCCTTCATGGTCGGTTTCTTTGCCGTGGGTTTTCCCTATTGGCAAATTCCCTACGCAAAGGTCTCGCTGCCAAATACTTTGTATGGCCCAGGTCTGCTTGTGGTTGGCGTTCTAGCCGCTGCCGCCCGCGCATTGGGTAAAGCCCGCCTCCTAGTGGTAGTCCTTGCTGTAGGCGCTTCCGTGCCCGCTGCGGTACTCGCGCGGGTCGCTGTTGAGACGGCGAAAGACCCAACCTCGCATAATTTGTGGCCGTTCGAGTTCATCATTGCGGCAGTAGTTGGAGTGGTTTGTTCATCGGCAGGGGCACTGGTTGGAAGCTTGCCCGCACTCCTCTCTCGCCATAAAGATACTGCCTAACCCGCGCTGGAGCTGACTGCGGCGGCTCAGCCTAAATCAACGGGTTGCTTGTCTGGTTATGGCAATCAGAGTATAATTTGTGATTATAGGAGTTAACTTATGACAAAGTTGCTTGAAAAAGCATTAGCCGAAGTTTCTAAGCTTTCAAAGAAAGAACAGGATGCGCTTGCTACCTGGATTCTCGACGAGCTTGCGTCCGAGCAACGCTGGGAAAGGGCTTTTGCTGAATCGTCTCACATGCTTGATCAATTAGCTGATCAAGCACTGGCTGAGCATCGTGAAGGTCGAACAAAAAAGCTTGATCCAGACAAACTGTGATCTCTCATACGACAGAACGTTTTCGGAAAGCGTTCAGAAAACTTCCCAAGTCTGTCCAGCGCCAAGCCAAAGAGGCTTACAAGCTTTTTTCAAAAAATCCCTACCATCCAAGCTTACGTTTTAAGCAGATCCATTCACAAAAACCGATTTACTCCGTGAGAGTCGGACTTGGTTACCGCGCCGTTGGAGTTCGCGATGGTGAGGAGATTGTCTGGTTCTGGATTGGTTCTCATGCAGACTATGATAAGTTGATTGCTGAATGGTGATACCTCCTAACCATGCGCTGAAGCAATTGCGGCGGCTCAGCTTTTGGCGCTGCACTTGAACGTAGCAAGGTTTTGGATTATGATTCGGGATAATTTTTTTATGACTTCGGCAGCGAAACCTCTCCCCTCTAATCATTCTTTTGAATCAACCTAGGGGGATAGAATTACATATAATCCGGAAGTTCATCACCGCCGGTCGATCCGGTTAAAGGGACATGATTATTCCCAAGCCGGGGCGTATTTCGTCACGGTCTGCGCCTGGAACCGGGAATGCCTGTTTGGAGAGATTGTGGATGGTGTGATGCGCCTGAATGAATATGGGCGAGTGGTTCAGAATGAATGGTCACGAACCGCTGATCTAAGACCCAATATAATTCTGGATGCGTTCATTGTGATGCCGAACCATTTTCATGCAATTGTGGTGATTACGGGTAATGGTAGGGGCGTATTGCAATACGCCCCTACAAACAACAAGGGGTCATTGTGTTCCCCATCACAGACCATCGGCGCCATTGTGCGCGGATTCAAATCGGCCACGACCAGACAGATCAATGTTTTGCGGTGTGCACCGGGTGTTCCCATTTGGCAACGCAATTATTACGAACGTGTCATTCGGGATGAAGCCGAAATGCACCTCGTCCGGGAATATATTGCCGTGAACCCGGCAGGATGGTTAGAGGACAAGGAAAGTCCTATGTATCAAAAGTAGAAGACAGTGTGCCGTGTCCCCACTGCGCGGAACTGATATTTAGTGAGGACGGGACTGAAGAATGACACACTTGAGATATTCGGTTTCGGGGATGCCGAGAACGATGGGGTGATCCGGACCCTGGGTGCACCAGGCCATGATGCGAAAAGATCGCTCGGCATCCCCGGCGGCATCCACCAGGATGCTGCGAAAGGTCGAAGCATCCATGAGATGGGAGCAGGAGCAGGTAACTAAAATTCCTTCGGTCGTCAGGAGCAGCATTGCAAGGCGATTTATTTCTTTGTAGCCCCGAATAGCGTCCTTTAGTTCCTTTCGGTTTTTAACAAAGGAAGGAGGATCCAGGATGATCAGATCGTATTGTTCACCCTTGGTCAGCAGCTTCCTTAAACCATCAAAAACCTCTTCTTCCTGAAAGCTCGCCCGATCTTCTATTCCGTTTCGCTTGGCATTGGCCCGTGCCTGCTGAATGGCCTTTTCGGAAGAGTCCAGTCCCAGAACACTCGTGGCGCCATAGTGTAGGGCATGAAGCCCCCAGGCCCCTGTATAGCAGAAGGCATCCAAAACTTTTTTATTCTGAGCAAATTCTGCTAATGCCCGATAGTTTTCTGACTGATCCAGGAAAAAACCGGTCTTCTGCCCTTCTAAAACATCTACCTCAAAAGACAACCCATTTTTCGAGATCACCACACTTGAAGGAAGTTCGCCGTACAACAACTTTTTCTCTACGGAAAGGCCTTCCAGCTTGCGGCTGGCAGCATCATTTCGGGCAACAATGGCTTTTGGTTGAAAGCGATTGATCAGGATTTTAACAATGAGATCACGTAGGCGATCCATGCCGGCGGTCAGAAACTGAATGACCAGAACAGAGCCGTATCGATCGATAATCAGTCCAGGCAGGCCGTCTGCCTCTCCGAAAACCAGGCGATAGGCTTCTTCCCCCGGTAGTAATCTTTCCCGTAATGCCTGGGCCTTCTGGATCTTGCCTTCAAAGAAGCTCTCGTCGATTGGGATATCTTCACGGGTCAGAAGCCGGATGGCGATGACAGACAGGGGATTATAATATCCGCGCCCGATCCATTCTCCATCTCCAGTTTTCACTGTGACCAATTGCCCTGGCTCCAAATGTTTTTGGGTTCTAGCCAATTCATTGGAATAAATCCAGGGATGGCCTGCTCGAAGCCGCAGCAGGGCTTTTGAGCGAATGATCAATGTGGGAAGCGTGTTCATGGAATTATTTTCAACGAGGAAAATCTTACCTTTACTCGATTGCTGCTGTCAAAGGGAAAACTCTTCTTCCTGGCTTGACCGAGACCGGTTCCACGGCACAGGCACGGCTGCGCTTACGGTGCTCGCCGGCCTTCGGGTCTCGGCAGCCACAGCATCGAAGCCATGGATGTGGCAGCCTTCGACACGGCCGTCTCACCGGTCCCGGCTCAAGCCGTGAGACTGAAGGCACACAGAAACTGGGGAGATGGTTAGTAAGAGATTAGTTATTTAATTGTGAAGGGGATGGATTTGAGTACTGTGCCGTCGTGGGTGGTGACATCCACTTTCCATTGGCCTGTCATGTCTGATGTGATGGTCTTGCTGCTGTAGGTCCTCCAACTGGATGCTTTAATGGGCAGCTCCACCTCGGCCACCACCTGATCTCCATGAAACCAGAGATGTTTGATCGTGGTTTCACCTTCGGATCCTGTGACCTTAGTAAAGGCGTAAAGCTTTCCCACGTTTGGTTCAAAACTGTCAGCTGCGCCCTGAGGTGTCAGGCTTTCTACTCCAGTAGCTATAGCGGCTTCGCTCACGGTCATGCTGGTGACCGCTGCAGGTGGTGCTGACGATGGCTCAGCAGGAGGGGCTTCAGGAGTTTGGGCAGATACAGTAGAGATGCAAAGAAACAAAAAAAGATTTGCTGACCATAAGCACAATTTTTTCATCTTCACCTCCGCGGTATAATATTAAGTCCAAACATTTCCAAAGATAGCACATTCTAACGATTTGTCAAACAGGGATACATCTTCAGCTGGAGCGCAAGCCGGGGGTGGTGAACCGGCCGTGTCGAAGGCTCCCGCATCGATGGCTCTGATGCTGCGGGAGTCGAGACCCGAAGGTCGGCGAGCACCGTAAGCGCAGCCGTGCCTGTGCCGGAGAACCACCCTCGGCTGAGCTCCGGCCTCAATGATCTAATGATCTATAGATATTTCTGTAAAGGATTAAGACGCTGGTTCCACCTTGCAATCCATATGGAAGTGTGTTAAAAACGACTTCTGCTTGTAATGTAATAAGGGGGCTTTACACGTGACTTATCAGGAAGCCATCGGATATCTGTATCGGCTTCAGAGGTATGGAATCAGACCCAGCCTGGAAGTCATCGGCGGGCTGATGGAGGCGTTAGACAGCCCCCACCAAAAATTCAGATCCGTCCATATCGGTGGGACCAATGGTAAGGGATCCACTGCGGCCATGCTGGCCTCCATACTCCAGGCCGGCGGATATAAGGTGGGCCTCTATACCTCACCTCACCTGATCGACTTCACGGAGCGGATGCGGGTAAATGGTACATTGATCCCTCCGGAATCGGTGGCAGACCTGACAGATCATATCCGCCAGAGATTGGGACCATCGCTCTCGCCCACCTTTTTTGAATTCACCACGGCCATGGCCTTTCTGTATTTTGCCCGGCAACGGGTGGATGTGGCCGTGATGGAGGTGGGGATGGGTGGAGGCTTTGACGCCACCAATGTCCTTCAGCCTTTGGTTTCGGTGATCACCAATGTGGATTATGATCACGAGGCCTTTCTGGGAGACACTATTCCAAAAATCGCGGCCGAGAAGGCAGGGATTATCAAGCTGCACACACCGGTTGTGTCGGCCGCTAGCCGCCCCGAGGCGATCCAGGTCATTGAAGAGGCCTGCCGGCAACGGGGAAGCAGATTCATTCTATTGGGTCGTGAGGTGTGGGTTGACGGGAGTTCACCGGCCGATTTTGATTATCACGGCCAAAAGATGACCCTAAGACATCTGGTCTGTCCTCTATTAGGTCATCACCAAATTATTAATGCCGGGACGGTACTCGCAGCGGTTGAACTGTTGTCAGGGATGGAGATGAGACTGTCTGAAGAATCTATCCGGAAAGGATTTCAGTCGGTCCGGTGGGATGGGCGTTTGGAAGTGGTCAAGAGAGAACCTCTGGTTCTTTTGGATGGTGCACACAATCCGGCAGGGGCAAAGGTCCTGGGGAATTTTTTGGCAGAGATGAAACAGGTCCGAAAAGGCCGGCTTCTTCTGCTGGTGGGGATCCTGGCGGATAAAAACATTGGAGGGATACTGAGGGAGATTGCATCCTTTTCTGATGAGGTCATTCTCACACGACCGGATTATTCCGGGTCGGCATCCCTTGAGGATCTTCGTAAGGGGCTTAGCAATTATAACATGCCTATCGTCCCTCGGGAAACGATCCCTGAAGCAGTGGCCTATGCCTTGGGCAGGCTTCTGCCCCAGGATATCCTGTGCATTACGGGCTCTCTTTACACGGTGGGAGCGGCCAAGGCATTTCTGGAGGGGCGAGAAAAGCCCCCGGTATTCCGGGGATGAGATGACGCATTGGTGTGCGTTACGCTCCCTTATCCTCCTTTTTTTCATGGTTCTTTTCCTTCCGGGTGTTTGTCTATCTCAAGATTCTTCTACTCCTTCGGGCCGAGTTCCTGTGCCTGACCTGAGCAAGTTATCCAAAGGGAAGGATCCGATCAATATCACGGCGGATCATCTGGAGTATGATCAACAGAAGAACATCTACACAGCCAACGGCCATGCGGTGGTTACCCAGGGGCAGATGCGGTTGACCTCAGAGAGTATGGTGTTGGACAATACGACAGGGCTTCTGACTGCTGAACGCCAGGTGGAATTGTTGGATGGAGAGAATCTGGTGAAAGGCGATCGAATCGAATTTAATATCAATACCTCTCAAGGGGTGATTTATAAGGGCCGGATTGATGTCAGCAAGGATAACTCTCATATCGAGGGTGAACGCATGGAGCGCCTGACGGAAGAGGAGTATCTGATTGATGACGGTTCCTGGACCACCTGTGACAGCTGTCCTTCCAGTGCACCGGCATGGCGTTTTCGGGCCAAGAAACTGAGGTTGAGGCTGGATCATTATGGGGTGGCCAAGGGGGCGGCCCTTTATATTAAGGATGTCCCGGTGATCTATCTCCCTTATCTTGTTTTTCCGGTCAAGACGACTCGACAGTCTGGATTTTTGCTTCCCAGAATCGGTTACGGCTCAAAGGAGGAGGGTTACAAGTATCTTCAGCCCTTCTACTGGGTGATTGGACCTAGTCAGGATGCCACTGTTTCCCTTGATTATCGAAGTGCGAAAGGAGTCGGAGGGATTCTGGAGTACCGCTATGTCTTAAGCCGAGATTCTCAGGGCAGGCTTGAGACACTCTATTTTTATGATCGGGATTTAAAAAATGAAAACATTGATCTTCGGTATCGCCACACCCAGCAATTTACGGAGCGACTTGACCTCAAGGCCGATGTGAATTATTTAAACAGTAAAGATGTCCGTAGCGATCTGAGCAGCATTACGGCCGAGAGGACTCAAAGCAGCGTGGAATCTAATCTGTTCATTCACCACCGGACCGATCTGCATTCCCTTTCGTTCTTGACCCGCTACTCCCAGAACCTTTTGGGCTCCAATAACCTTACCCTTCAGCGCATTCCGGAGGTGAATTCTACACTGGCCGAGTTTCCGTTAGGGAATTCATCTATCCTGTTTGGGGGAAATTTTAATGCCGTGAACTTCTGGCGCGAGGATGAGTTGGAAAATCCTACAGATCCCTTTGCGGCCCAGCTCCGAGTATTCCGAACAGATCTGTTTCCCAAGGTGTGGTGGCCCTTGAATTTAGCCGGGCTGGCCACCCTCACACCCGAGGCTGGGTTTCGGGAGACCTATTATAGTCGAGGTGTTCAGAACAGGAAAGGGGTGCACCGTGAAATTCCGTTTGGCGGAGTTGTACTGCAAAGCCCTTGGGTCCGTATGTATGGTGGTTACACACACCAGGTGGAGCCCATGGTCCAGTACGAATATGCGGACCGGCTCCAGAAGGAGGAGACGCCTCAATTCGATCAGGTGGATCTGGCAGATGATAAAAGATTGATTACCTATGGTCTCACCAACCGACTATGGATTAACGACTCATCCGTTCTGCTCAGGCTCACTCAAAGTTATAATCTTGATCGCTCAGCGCCCAGTCTTTCTGATTTAAGAGCCGAGTGGCTGGTTAAGCCGAAAAACTGGTTCTGGATTGACCAGGACACCTTCTATACCCTCCATGATCGCCGAGTTTCATCAATTAATACCGATGCCGTGGTGCGCTGGTCTCCCTTCTTTGAAATCTCTGCCGGCCAGAGATATACAAGACAGGGTGTACAGTCCAAGAAAGGAGATATTTTAAACCCTCTCTCCCTAGGGGAGAGAATCAATCAGTTAGACAGGATAGAATTTCTGACGGTCGGGGCCAACCTTTATCTTCCCCTGCCAATGAGTAAGAGTGGGTCGGGCAATGGTTTGTATCTGGCCAGTAAAGGCTACTATAATCTCGACATTAATGGTTTTGCTGAGATTGACTATGGTATAAAGTATTCCTCCCAGTGTTGGGAGGTTGTGGTAGACTATCTTGATTTCCCTGATAAAAACCAGGTTAACTTCCTCATTACTCTCAAGGGAGCGGTGACTGTGGATTCCCGCTCGGCAGGTGGGTTGTTCGAGAAAAAGCCTCCACCTTAACCCTTAACCTGTTGTTATAGTGGTGCTAAAGACCTATTTAAAAAAAATTACGGTGTGGGTCTTTGGGGGTATTGCATAACTGTCTGAAACATTGCTATAATTAGGCTTCACTTTGCCTAAATAAAGATTATATCTATTCATTAAAATATAGGGGGATCAGATGGCAAAAGTCCTAGAAGGGCCGGGGATGGCTTTGCTGAAAAAATGGGGAATCACGGTCCCCAATTATGTGGTGGTGAAGTCTATCGATCAATTCAACCAATTCGTCGCCGCTCAAAAGTGGCTGAGAGAATCCAAACTGGTGGTCAAAGCCCATGAGGCTCTTGGTTCCCGGATGAAGCTGGGATTGGTCAAAGTGGACCTGGACCTGGCGGGTGCCCAGAAGGCTGTCCAGGAGATGATCGGTAAAAAGGTGTCTGGAGGGTTGACCGTCAGTGAGGTCATTGTTTCGGAGATGGTGTCGCACACCCGTGAATATTATATCGCGGTAAAGTCTGTTCGTGAGGGGGCAGAGATTCTCCTGGCGAGTGTAGGGGGAATTGAGATAGAGTCCCAATGGGACAAGGTCAAGAGACTCTTCGTGGAGGCGGGCGAATCACCCACTCAACAGAATCTCACCCAATTGACCGCCGATGCGGGCTTCTCCAAAGACCTCGTTCCTGCCGTGGCCGAGTTTGCTGGGCGGTTATACCAGTGTTTTGATCAGGAGGATGCGCAGTACTTGGAGATTAATCCTCTAACCCAATCCAGTCACGGGGAATGGGTGGCACTGGATGCTGTGACTCTTCTGGATGCGGATGCCAGGTTCCGCCATCCTGACTGGGATTTCTCCTTTGCCGCCGAATTTGGCCGTCCTTATACCGAAGGTGAAAGATCCGTCATGGAGGTGGACTCTCGGATCAAGGGTTCGGTGAAGTTTATCGAGATCGTGGGCGGCGACACCGCATTACTCCCGGCGGGGGGCGGTGCCAGTGTTTTCTATACGGATGCCGTGGTGGCCCTTGGGGGTAAGCCAGCCAACTATGCCGAGTATTCCGGTGACCCTCCCGACTGGGCCGTGGAAATTCTGACCGAGAAGGTCTGCTCTCTGCCTGGGATTAAACGGATCATTGTGGGAGGGGCCATCGCTAACTTTACCAATGTTAAGAAAACTTTTGCTGGAATCATTGCCGGATTTAGAAAGGCCAAGGCCCAGGGAAAACTCAATGAAGTGGCAATTTGGGTCAGACGGGGTGGGCCCTATGAAAAAGAGGGCCTTTCGGCTATGGCCGAGCTCAGTAAGGAAGGGTTTAATATTCATGTTTATGACCGCAATACTCCCTTGACCGATATTGTGGATTATGCCATCAAAGGTTTACCGGAATCGACGACGGTTGAAAAATCAGGACAGAAGAAACGTTTAAAGAATTCCTAGAATGGATGCAAAATTGATAATTGATAGGGGAGCGTGTTCATGAGTATTATTGCCAATCGAGATACACGGGTAGTGATCCAAGGAGGACCTGCGGGAGTGAATGCCGCTCGCCGAATGGCTGAGTTTTGCCATCTCATCAAGGCCCCGCTAAATGTTCAGGCCTTTGTCTTTCCACCGGATGCAGGGAAGACATCGGAAATCCCTTTCGGAGCTGAATTGGTTTCGGTTCCGATCTACAAGACGGTGGCCGAGGCCACCCTAAATCATCCTGCCATCAATACTAGTCTCATCTATGTGGGTCCTGACCGGGCTTTTGGTGCGGCCAAAGAGGCCCTGACAGATCCTCATATCCAGTTGGTGTCCATGATCACCGAGGGCGTTCCGGAAAAGGACTCTAAGATGTTAACAAAGATCGCCAGAAAGAACGGCAAGATCTTCAATGGACCCTCGGCTATCGGGATCATCTCGGCGGGGGAGTGCCGGTTGGGAGTGATCGGTGGATCTTTTGACAACTTGGTCTTAAGCAAACTCTACCAGCCAGGATCGTTTGGTGTCATCACTAAGTCTGGGGGATTATCCAATGAGATTATCTGGATCTGCAGCCAGTTTGCGGATGGGATTACCACTGCAATTGGGATCGGGGGAGATGCCTATCCCGGTTCGGACTATGTGACTTATCTTGAGATGTTTGAGAAAGATCCTCAAACCCAGGCCGTTATTATTGTGGGCGAGATGGGAGGAGATCTGGAGGAGCGGGCGGCAGAGTGGTATGGGGTAAAGAAAAGGAGAATTCAGCTCATTGGAGTGGTCTCGGGATTTTGCCAGGAGACCCTTCCCAAAGGCATGAAGTTTGGCCATGCTGGGGCCAAAGAAGGTATGAAAGGCGAAGGCAGCGCCCGTCACAAGGCCGAGCTGCTTCGCAAGGCAGGGGCGATCGTTCCTCTGACCTTTGGTGGACTGGGTCCCTCCATTAAGGAGGTATATCAGGAACTCTTATCTAATGGCCGGATTAAATCCCTCCCCGAATCTAGCTCAACCCAGCTTCCGCAGTTACCCAAGACGGTGGAAGAGTCTAGAAAGGCTGGCGAGGTCTTTGTGGAACCCTTGGTGAAGTCCACCATTTCAGATGACCGGGGCGAAGAGCCCTTATATTATGGATACCCAGCGTCGGACCTTATTAATAAAGGCTATGACATCTCTCATATTGTTGGACTTCTTTGGAACAAAAGGCTTTTGACCCGGCAGGAAGCCGAGATTATCAAGCGAATTATCATATTGTCTGCGGATCACGGGCCGTGTGTCTCGGGTGCCCTGACCACTATCATCGCAGCCTGTGCCGGTATTGGAATGTCCCAGGCTGTGGCGGCTGGGCTCATCATGATCGGCCCTCGTTTTGGGGGCGCCGTGACGGATGCGGGGAAGTGGTTTAAGTATGCTGTTGATCATAAGCTTTCGGTGGATGAATTTTTGGCCTATATGAAATCCAATGTGGGGCCTGTGCCCGGGATCGGCCACCGGGTCAAGAGTTTAAAAAATCCGGATAAGAGGGTCAAGGAACTGGTGGGTTACGTTAAGTCGCTGAATATTTCGACCCCCTGTCTTGATTTTGCCCTGGCCGTGGAGCAGGTTACTACCACAAAGAAGGATAATCTGATCCTTAATGTGGATGGAACCATGGCGGCCATTCTGGTGGATCTGGGCTTCCCGGTGGAGAGCCTCAATGGCTTTTTCATCCTGGCCCGTACGATTGGTCTGGTGGGGCACTGGGTTGATCAAAAGCAGCAGAACAGTCGGCTGATCCGGCTGTTTGATTATCTGGTCAATTATGCTTCTCCAAAGCGAAGAGAGGCACCCCCACTGAAATAAAGTGGATGGCTTCCGCCCTTGACAGGGTTAATAGGGGCCTGATAGGATGAGTGTTTCAAACCAGCGTGTCTTCGATGCGGCTGTGGAGAAAAGCTCCGGTTGACGGCTGAAGGCCGCAAAGATGTAAAAGAGATCAAGTGCTCTGAGTTCGCCACCCAGATTATTAGAAATATGGAGTAGGTCCGTAGAGGATCTGCCCAAATTAGGGAGAAGACATGGCAACACAAACGGCTGTACCGTCTGCCCTGGTGACAGTTGAAATTATGGGGAAAAAGCACAAGGTTCCCCAGGGGATCACTGTGATCCAAGCCATGTGGTATACCGGGCATGAATTGATCCGTGGGATTGGCTGCCTGGGCGGGGTGTGCGGAGCCTGCGGCATTGTGTACCGCACCAAGGACAGTTTTGAGCTAAAAAATGGAATGGGCTGTTCCACCCTGGTGGAGGAGGGAATGTCCCTCGCCATGATCCCTAATTATCCGGCCAGCCAGGCCCGGTACAAAATGAGCGAGATCCAGAATGCCAAGGAAGACCTGGTCACCTACTACCCCGAAGCGGCCCGATGTGTGAACTGTAATGCTTGTAATCGGGTCTGTCCCCAAGGGATTGATGTGAGAACCAGTGTCTGGTGCGCCGTGTTCGGGGATTTTCAGGAAGTTGCTGACTTGACCATCAACTGCAATATGTGTGGTCTTTGTGTGTCCCGATGTGTGGCCGACATGGCACCTAACCTAATTGCCCTGTATGCCCGCCGTTCCTTGGGGGTTTTCTATCAGCCCCGCCCCCAGGCGGTTCTGAATCGCATCCAGGAGATTGAAAACGGCCAATATGCCGGGGAATGGGAAAAAGTCTTAACGTCGGATGAAAAAGGATTAAAAGAACTGTGCGCAACAGTTAATGGATGATCTTAAGGAACTTCAAAAAATTATAGATGGTAATCGGGATTCAAGAAAGAGTCAGACCCTACCGCTTCTCTCTCCTGAAGAACGCAGTATCCTCCTAAAACAGTACCATCCAGACTATAAGGCAGATGCCTATCGCCCCGTAAAAATCGGGCCGAACGCCGGTGAGAAGACTGTTCATGAAGTGGCTGATCTCCTGGAAGGCCAGAGCCCTCTCTGGGGTAAGGAGACTAAGCTGGATCCGGAATACACCGTGGATGTTCTGGTGATCGGAGGAGGAGGGGCAGGCTGTGCCGCGGCCTTGACGGCCAGGGAGCAAGGGGCGACGGTATTGCTGGCCACCAAGCTGAGGGTGGGTGACTCCAACACCGTCATGGCTGAGGGAGGAGTGCAGGCGGCGATTCAACCGGAGGATTCTCCCATCCGCCATTATCTGGATACCATGCGGGGCGGACATTTTAAAAATGACCCTCAACTCCTCAAGACATTAGTGGAGGAGGGACCCACAGCCATCAAATGGCTTCTGGATCTGGGGGTGCTGTTTGATCGGGATGAATCGGGGCTGAACCTCAAGGTGAGAAGTGGGGGCGCCACCAGCACACCCCGGTTGCTGACCTGTCGAGACTATACCGGCCTTGAGATCATGCGGGTTTTAAAAGATGCCCTCGTCAATGAAGATATCCAAATCCTGGAGTACGCTCCCACCGTCGAGTTACTCAGCGATCCTCAAGGTTTCTGTACGGGCGCCGTGCTCAAAAATTTTGATACCAACAGATTCATCGTGGTGGCGGCGAAGACCGTGATCTTAGCCACGGGCGGTAGCGGAAGGTTGCATATCCAAGGTTTTCCCACATCTAATCATTTTGGGGCAACTGGAGATGCCCTTCCCTTGGCTTATCGACTCGGGGCCAAACTGCGCTTTATGGACACCTTCCAGTATCATCCCACAGGAGTAAGTTATCCTGAACCTATGGCAGGTATCCTGGTGACTGAAGGAATCCGTGCAGCGGGGGCCCAATTGTTAAATGTCAAAGGAGATCGTTTCATCAATGAGTTGGACACCCGGGATGTGGTGGCGGCGGGGATCATTCGCGAATGTAAAGAAGGTCGAGGTGTGGGGACCCCTGCAGGGCGCTCTGGAGTATGGCTGGATATCCCCATGGTGGATCTTGTCAATGGAGAAGGTACCTTGGAAAAGCGCTTTCCCAATATGATGAAGCAGTTCTCCCGCTATAGTATTGATATCCGCAAGGAACCTGTTGTGATCCATCCCACCCTCCATTATCAGAATGGGGGCGTGCAGATCGATGTGCATGGTGAGTCAGCCATCCGCAACCTGTTTGTGGCAGGAGAAGCCTCAGGCGGCCTTCATGGACGAAACCGCCTTATGGGAAATTCTCTTCTGGATATCATTGTCTTTGGAAGGCGAGCGGGTCATGCAGCAGCCCAGAGGGCCAAAACGATCTCCACAGGCCAGCTTTCCTTGACGCATCTTCAAAAACTTCAGAGTGAGTTTAACAAGGCAGGATTAGTTCCCCATTCAGTTTCTCCTGTCCTGATCCCAGACTATGTTCGCCGAGAAGAAGCCGTCAACCATTAAAGGAAACTTCCTTTTTTCAAACCTCCATTCAGGTGCAAAAGGTGAGTCATGAATATACATGAATATCAAGCAAAGGAATTGTTTAAACAGTATGGGGTCCCGGTGCCCAGAGGGAAATCTGTGTCAGGACTGGAGGAGGCCAGGGCCTGGGGTCAAGAACTTTCCTCTCCGGTCTGTGTGGTAAAAGCTCAGATCCATGCAGGGGGAAGGGGAAAAGCCGGTGGGGTCAAATTAGCAAAGAATCAGGCCGAGATGACGCGTCATGCCGGGGATCTGTTGGGTAAGACCCTGGTGACCCACCAGACTGGGCCTGCTGGACGTAAAGTCCACCGTTTGTTGATCGAAGAAGGGGTGCAGATTGAAAAGGAATTATACCTCTCTATCCTGCTGGACCGGTCTATGGCCTGTCCTGTAGTGGTCGCCTCTGCCGCTGGGGGTATGGAGATTGAAGAGGTAGCGACAGAGTCACCTGAAAAGGTTCTGAAGATGCATATTGATCCGGTCCTGGGTGTTCAGGCCTTTCATGGCCGGACGCTGGCTTTCAAGATGGGATTAGGACATTTGGTAGGAGATTTTACGAGTTTGTTGAATAAACTCTACCGCCTGTTTATGGAGAAAAGTGCCCTCCTGGTCGAAATTAATCCCTTGGTGGTGACCCGGGATCAGAAACTGATCGCCCTAGATGGTAAGATGATGTTTGATGACAATGCCCTGTTTCGTCACGAGGACATCAAGGCCATGCGGGACCTCAATGAGGAGGAGCCTTTGGAGATCGAAGCCTCCCGCTACAACCTCAACTATGTAAAACTGGATGGGCGTATCGGCTGTATGGTGAATGGGGCGGGCCTGGCCATGGCCACTATGGACATTATCAAACTGGCCGGTGAGGAACCCGCCAACTTTCTGGATGTGGGGGGAACCGCCACCAAAGAAACGGTCAAGCAAGGGTTTCATATTCTGTTGTCGGATCAAAACGTCAAAGGGATTTTTGTGAACATCTTCGGCGGGATCGTTCGGTGCGAGCGAATTGCCGGGGGAATCATCGATGCGGCCAAAGAGGTCCAGATCCGTGTCCCCGTGGTGGTTCGTCTTGAAGGAACCAATGCCGAAGAAGGAAGGAACATGCTAAAAGAGAATGGGCTCAAGCTTCATGTGGCGAGTGATTTGTGGGAGGGAGCTCAGAAAATTGTGAGTTTGGTAAAACAGGTTCATTGACCAGAGAGTATTTGGATCGAGAGGGGATTACATGAGCATTTTGGTGAATAAATCGACGAGGGTGATTGTTCAGGGCATTACCGGTAAGGAAGGATCATTTCATGCCCATGCCTGCCGTGAATATGGAACGCAGGTTGTGGGGGGGGTGACTCCGGGGAAGGGAGGCACCAATTTTGAAGGAGTGCCTGTCTTCAATACCGTGGAGGAAGCGGTTCGAAAGACCGCCCCTCAGGTTTCCATGATCTTTGTACCGCCGGCTTTCGCTGCGGATGCCATCCTGGAGGCTGCCTCGGCCGGGATTGAACTGATCGTGTGTATCACGGAAGGTATCCCTGTAATGGATATGGTCAGGGTGAAGCGGTTTCTGGCTGGAAAACCCTTTCGCCTCATCGGTCCCAACTGTCCTGGGATTATCACCCCGGAAGAGTGCAAGATCGGAATCATGCCCGGGTTCATCCACAAGAAAGGCAAAGTAGGGGTCATTTCCCGAAGCGGCACACTCACCTATGAGGCAGTATGGCAGCTTACTCGCAAGGGATTGGGGGAGTCCACTTGTGTAGGGATTGGCGGAGATCCCATCAACGGGATGACCTTCATCGACCTTCTAGAATTATTCCAGTCCGATCCAGAAACTGAAGCCATCGTGCTGATCGGGGAAATCGGTGGTGATGCTGAGGAACGGGCGGCACGGTATATTTCGCAACATGTGACCAAGCCCTTGGTAGCATTTATTGCCGGAACCACTGCGCCTCCGGGTAGAAGGATGGGCCATGCCGGAGCGATTATTAGCGGTGGAAAAGGAGGTGCTGAGGACAAGATCTCGGCGTTGGAAGCTGCAGGAGTCACGGTGACCCGAAACCCTGCCCTGATTGGCGAGACGGTGGAAAAATCACTTCGCCGAACTGTTGCCCGCTAATTTATAATCATAAAAATTAATGAGCTTATTGACAGAGCAGTCTCGTTCTGTTATAGTCTGCGACATTGATCTGTGGGGGCCCGTGCGCTAATACAAACTGCTGGTGCTCCGATGCCCCCACGCCCCAGCCCTCCACTGGCAAAGCCAGATGTCGGGCTCAAAGATAAATTGCAAAATTTCACTAAGGGGGTTAAATGAGATTTCCGATTCAACTCACGTTTTCGATTATGCGTTATTTAATCAGAAACAAACTGAAAGGCAGAAAGAGATTTCCTCTTGTCTTGATGTTAGAGCCTCTTCACCTGTGCAATCTCGCCTGTGATGGATGCGGCCGGATTCGCGAATATGAGAGCACGATTCGAGAGATGATGCCTCTTGAAGACTGTCTGGCCCGGGTGGACGAGTGTGATGCCCCGATTGTCTCGGTCTGTGGAGGCGAGCCCCTGATTTATCCTCATATCGTGAAGCTGGTGGAAGGAATCCTGGCCAGAAAACGCCATCTCATGATCTGCACCAACGCAATCAACCTTGAAAAATTCTTGCCCCAGTTTCGACCTACGCCCTATTTCACCATTAATGTATCCATGGACGGGCTTGCCAAGACCCATGACCTGACCCGTGGCCGCAAAGGTCTGTATGATCTGGACATTAAGGCCATACGGGCGGCTAAGGCGCAGGGTTTTCGGGTGGTGACCAATACCACGGTTTATAAAGAGACGGATGTGAAAGAGTTGGAGGCTCTCTTTGAGGAAATGTCTGCGATGGGCGTGGACGGGTTGCTAATCAGCCCTGGCTACCACTACCAGGCAGTCCAGGACGACATCTTTTTGACCCGGCAAGAGATTCATGAGAAATTTAGATATATTCAGAAGCTCACTAAAAAGTATCGCTTTGCCAATTCGCCGCTCTATCTTAAGTTTTTGGCCGGTGAGCGTCATTATGATTGCACTCCGTGGGGAAATCCTACCGTGAACCCGCAGGGATGGAAAGGTCCCTGTTACCTGATCACCGATCAACACTATAAGACCTATGAAGATTTAATGGCACAGACAGACTGGGAAAGATATGAAAAGCGAGATGACCCTCGTTGCACCAACTGTATGATGCACTCAAGTGTTGAGCCAACCGTAATGCGTGAGAGTGGAAAGAACCTTCGTGATATGCTCTCCATGATCAAATGGAATTTTTCTTGAGATACATGCCCTCAGGAGAAAACTGTCTTTAGGGGATTGTGTAATGAAGAGACTTGTCCGTTTAATCAGTGATCTTTCCAGTACACTTCGAGCCCATAATGCCCACATGATGCCGCAAACCTCTCAGCGGATAGGGGAGGGATTTTCTAGCCCAGCCCAAGTCGCTTCGTCGTTGGCACATGGGCTTGCTGTGATAGGGGAATCGGGCATGGAGTCGGTTGCGGTCAAGAGAGATATTGTGGAGGCGATCCAAAAAAGCCAGACGTACATGCTTAATTGTCAGGCTCCTGAGGGATTCTGGGTGGATGACCTGGAGGCGGATACCTCCTTAACCTCGGAATACCTCATGCTTCGACATTTCCTGGGAAAGGTAGACCCAGTTAAGGAAAAAAAGGCTGTGCGCTACTTGATCGATTCTCAGCTCCCGGATGGAGGGTGGAACATCTACTATGGTGGTCCCAGCAACATCAGCTCTTCCATTAAGGCCTATTTTGCCCTGAAACTTTCAGGGAGATCCTCCCATGAATCTTTCATGAGAAAGGCCCGGGAGAATATTCTGGAGCGGGGCGGTGTGGTGAACGCCAATGTGTTTACCAAGATCGGTTTGGCTCTGTTTGGCCAATTCGACTGGAAAGGTATTCCCCTCATGCCCCCAGAACTCATTTTACTTCCCCGGTGGTTTTACTTTAACCTGTATGAGGTTTCATACTGGTCACGGGCGGTGATCGTTCCATTATTGATCATTTATGACAGAAAGCCTCTCTGTGTGATTTCTAAGGATGCGGGCATTGATGAACTTTACACCGTGCCCAAGGAGCAACTTTCATATCGATTCCAGAAGGATCGCAACTGGTTTACCTGGAAGAACTTCTTTATTACCGTGGACGAAATTCTTAAACGCTATGATCACTACCATTTGGTATCCCTCCGTAGACGTGCCCTGAAAGAGGCAGGGAATTGGCTGGTGAAGCATATCCGTGGGGAAGGAGGGCTGGGAGCAATCTATCCGGCCATGGCCAATTCGGTTATTGCCCTCCGATGTCTGGGGTACGAGGAGGACCACCCGCTCGTTCTCAAAGGGATTCGGGAGATCGAAGCACTGGAAGTGAAGAGTGAGGATTCTCTCTATTTGCAACCGTGCCATTCCCCAATCTGGGACACCTGTCTGGCGATGAATGCCCTCTTAGATGTGGGGCTGGTCAGGAACCATCCGGCCTTAGTAAGCGCGGCTCAGTGGCTTATCTCCAAACAGACAACCGGAGACGGAGATTGGAAGGTGAAAGTCCCTCGTGCCGAGCCAGGCGGTTGGTATTTTCAGTTTGAAAACGAGCTCTATCCCGACAATGACGATACCGCGGTGGTGCTTCTGGCTTTGGCCAAAGTGACCCTTCCGGATGAGCAGTCCAAGCGCAAAGCCATTCTGCGTGGTCTTAAATGGCTCCTGGCCATGCAGTGCAAGGACGGGGGATGGGGGGCGTTTGATGTGGAGAACAAGAAAGTCATCTTCAATCAAATCCCCTTTGCGGATCATGGTGCCTTGCTGGATCCCAGCACCTGTGATCTGGCCGGGCGTGTGCTGGAGGCGTTAGGGGCGTTGGGCTATGATCCTTTCTTCCCGCCGGCGGCAGCGGCCATTAGGTTCATACGCCGCAATCAGGAGCCGGAAGGTTGCTGGTATGGCCGATGGGGTGTCAATTATGTCTATGGAACCTGGTCTGTCCTGGCGGGGCTTTACTCGATCGGTGAGGATATGGGACAGTCGTATGTCCAGAGGGCGATTGAATGGTTTAAGAGTAGACAGAACCCGGATGGGGGGTGGGGCGAGTCTTGTGCCAGTTATAAGGATCGCAGCCTTGCTGGCGTGGGTAACAGCACTCCTTCACAGACTGCCTGGGCCTTGATGGGTTTGCTCCGCGCTGGATGTGTGAAGGATCCTGTGGTCCGCCGTGGAATCGATTATCTTCTCATGACCCAGAACGAAGATGGGACCTGGGATGAGCAGGAGTTTACAGGAACCGGGTTTCCAGGTGTCTTTTATCTGCGTTATCATATGTATGCCAAATACTTTCCCTTATGGGCTCTCAGCCTGTATCAGACCTTACGATCTAAAAGCCGTACCCTCTCGGATGACGTAAGGATGATTAATCGACTGAATGGATATTATAAGATCTGATGAGACAGCCGGGTTTGTGGCCATTCTGGGGGCTCTCCGTCGCGAGCTTGTTTATATCCGTCCGGAGATCAAAATCCAACGCAGGTTTAATAGGAATGGAGTTCGGTTCTGGATAGGCTCCCATGGGCCAAGAAAAATCATCCTGGCACAGACGGGGGTGGGCCCGAACCAGGCACAGCAGGCCACCAGGGTTACTCTCTCCTCGTTTCCGGTAAAAGTCCTCATCTCGGTGGGGTTTGCGTGTGCCCTCAACCAGGATATGAAGATCGGTGATTTAGTGATGGGTGAAAGTGCATCTTTTTTATGTGGGGACCCGTGCGGAGAGAAGAGAGAGGCACTGGCGAAGCCAGATGTTGGGCGATTATTTCTTGACCGAACTCGGGATTACCTAGGCCCTTATCCGGCAGATGGCCGCCTTTTGCTATTGGCCAGCGAAGCTTTGGAGAATGCTAGTCCATCTGGGTCACGGCGAGTGACTGTCTTTAAAGGGCCTCTCCTCACCGTTCGTCGGATCATTGAGTACGCTGTGGAGAAAAGAACGCTGGCCAGCAGAACCGGTGCAATAGCGCTAGATATGGAAAGCGCCGCCATTGCATGTGCTGCGGCAGATGCCCAGATCGCCTATCTTCCAGTAAGGGCCATCTCAGACTTGGTGGACGAAGACGTGGGGGGTGTTTCTCATCTTTTTTCAAGTGAGGGAACCTTTCGGCCTTTTAAGGGGCTTCTTTACCTGTTGTCCCATCCCAATGATCTGACTTATCTGAATCGACTGAGAGCTCAAACAACCATTGCCTCAAAGCGATTGGGTCGCTTTATCCACGATTATCTGCACCTTCTCAATTAGCATTGTCTTTTGTATGTGGGGGCCCGTGCGCCAACACAAACTGAAACGTGCTCCAATGCCCCCACAGCCTTTCTATCTGGGGGCCTGCTCGCTCCTCTCTCAATACCCCCAGACCCCGCCCCGGCATCAAATGTGGGGCCGCTGCGGTTTGCTTTCGGCAAATCCTCACATGCCCCACGCCCACCATGCTCAGGCAAAGCCTGAAGCATGGCCTGGGCAGAGCCAGACGCCTGGGCCTGCGCTCGGGCTGGCCAAGCCAGACCCTCGCTTCCGAAACTCTAAAGACAAAATGATGATGTTAGTGTGCTTGCCGGCGAGGGAGTTGATTTGATCAAACGTGCTACTGTTCTACTGCTCCTGGTGTTGATCCTGCAAGGGATATATCCGCTAATCGCCGTCGGAAAAATTAAGATTATTCCTCTGCCCGCCTTTTCCACTACCAAGAATGAGGGAGAGACCTATGGTAATTTGACCGCATTTTTGTTCCACAATGAAGCAGGAGAAATCTACGCGATCATGGCCCCATTTGTGGTTTATAACAAGATCATGGGGGTTAAGATGGCTTGGCAGATTTTTGGCTATATGTCGGGCGATCGCGATTTCGTGGCCAAGGTTTCATACTCCACCAAGATCAACCGGGAATTCCGGTTTGAGTATAGGGATCCGGCCCTGTACCATGGTCATTTTATCGTCGAGGGTAGAGTCTTTTATTTTAAAGAATCCACTGCTCGTTTCTTCGGTTTAGGCCAGGAGAGCCGAGCGGAGGATGAAACAAACTTTACCCAACGGGAAATGACAGCCAGACTTCTCTTTGGTATAAACTTTACAAAGACGCTCAACCTTACCTTGACTGAACGCTATCGGGAGGTCAAGATCCAGAAAGGTGGAGTCGATCAACTGCCCTTTATTGGGGATCGTTTCCCTGCTCTGAATGGGCTGGGAGGAGCCACGATTTGGGGGCACCGCCTGGCCTTGACCCATGGCCGGCAGGATGACCGGACCACACCCACGCAAGGTGAATTTATGAATTTTTTGGGTGAATGGGGTCATATCTTTAGTGATGGTCATATTACACCCTTTGAACGGTATGGTCTTCAAGCTAAGGGGTGGTTTCCATTCAGGGACAAAAAGTTGATTGTCGTGCCCAATGTGCAGATGCAATGGTCCTCTGGCTCCGATATTCCTTTTTTCGAACTCAGTACCCTGGGGGGAGAGGATACTCTTCGGGCCTACGGCCTTGGACGGTTTGTGGATGATGACTTCATTCTTATGAATCTAGAGGGAAGGATTCGAATAGCTACTCTCAAGATTTTGGATGTTATGACAGAGGGGGAACTGGCTCCTTTTGTGGATATGGGTAAGGTTTATAGCACACTGCGGGGGCGTTTTTTTGACGATTGGGAGGTGAATCCGGGTTTGGGAATGCGTCTTTTGGTTCGCCCCAATGTAGTGGGGAGGTTTGATTTGGCATTTGGGAGGGAGGGAGCCACATTGTTTGTGGGTTTAAACTTTCCTTTTTAACTTGACAATCTGGGGATTGTTGCTTAAGATATGCCGGTTGTCTATGGATTTGCTCAGGACCAGTGTTTTGAATGCATTATGACTACTTAGGATCAAAACTTATTCTCGCGCAATCACCCCTTCCCTGTCCGCCGACAGGCAGGGGAGTGTGCTCAAATGAGCTAGCTTGGTGAGGAGGAGGTATATGTCGTTATTAAAACGGATTAACAACCCTGATGACCTTAAAAAATTGGACCGGGAACAACTCCCACAGTTGGCCCAAGAGATCAGGGAAGAGATGCTCAGGGTGGTATCCAAAAATGGTGGCCACCTCTCCTCCAATCTCGGTGTGGTGGAGCTGACTCTTGTCCTTCACTACTTGTTTGATACCCCCAAGGACAAAATCGTTTGGGACACTAGTAACCAGACCTATACCCACAAGCTCCTCACCGGACGTAGAGAACAGTTTCACACCCTCAGGCAGTATGGTGGAATTAGTGGTTTTGCAAAGCGTGAGGAGAGCATATATGACACATTCAATGCCGGCCATTCTGGCACGGGGATCTCGGCCGGGGTAGGAATAGCCGCGGCGCGTGACCGTGGCCAGCAGGATCACAAGGTCATTGTGGTCATTGGGGACGGTGCCCTGACAGCCGGTATGGCCTTTGAAGGTCTTAATCAGGCCGGTGCATTAGATCAAGATCTCATTGTCATCCTCAATGATAATGAGATGTCCATTTCAAAGAATGTAGGGGCCATCTCCTCATACCTCTCTCGGATTATGACGGGGAAGTTCTACACGAGGGTTAAGGAAGAGACCAAGACCATTCTCAAGGCCATACCAAAGTTAGGGGAGCCCATTCTGGAACTTGTGATGCGTGCCGAGGAATCCGCCAAGGGCCTGATTGTACCTGGGATGCTGTTTGAAGAGCTTGGGTTTCTCTATGTCGGACCAATTGATGGTCAACGGTTCGACCATCTCTTTCCTACTCTAGAGAATGTCAAAAAACTCAAGGGACCTATTCTGGTTCATGTGGTGACCAAAAAGGGGAAAGGCTACGAACCGGCCGAAAAAGATTCTGTCTTCTTTCATATCGCACCTCCTTTTAATCTAGAGACTGGGGAGGTCCGTAAAAAGTCGACTCTCCCGACCTACACTCATATCTTTGTGGATACCCTTATTCAATTGGCCAAACAGGACAAGCGTATCATCGGCATTACGGCAGCTATGGCCGAAGGAACGGGGTTGTCCAAGTTCGCCAAGGCCTACCCGGATCGCTTTTATGATGTAGGGATTGCTGAGCAGCATGCCGTGACCTTTGCGGCCGGCATGGCCTCTCAAGGATATCGGCCTGTGACGGCCATTTATTCCACCTTTCTTCAGAGGGCCTTTGATCAGATCGCCCATGATGTGGCTGTCCAGAACCTACCTGTGATCTTTGCGATTGACCGTGGTGGTCTGGTGGCTGAGGATGGAACTACCCATCACGGTGCTTTTGATCTGTCCTATCTGCGCCATCTCCCCAACATGGTGGTCATGGCCCCGAAGGATGAAAATGAACTGCAGCACATGATCAAAACCGCCATTAACAGGAATGGACCCACGGCTGTCCGTTATTCTAGGGGAAGTGCCCTGGGAGTCCCATTAGATCGTCAGATCCAGACCTTGGAGATCGGCAAAGGAGAGGTTCTGGTGGAGGGAGAAGACCTGGCCATCATCGCCATAGGTTATGGAGTAGCCCCGGCTGTGCAGGCTGCGAAACAACTGGAGAAAGAGGGTATCTTTGCCACTGTGGTTAATGCCAGGTTTGTGAAGCCCCTGGATCGGGATTTGATTACCACCGTTGTATCTAAGATTAAAAATGTCTTGACGGTGGAGGAGAATGCCCTTATAGGCGGTTTTGGCAGTGCTGTGCTGGAATGCTTGGCGGATGAAGGTTTACTGGCCGATCTTTCTGTCAGAAGAATTGGACTTCCAGACGAATTTATCGGTCAGGGCCCACAGGATCTCCTCCGACAAAAGCACGGAATTACGGCGGAGAGCATTGTGGAGCAGGCCAAAGCCCTTTTGAAGGGTAATGGCCGCAAAAAGGGAAAAGATTTTACTGCTGCCGTGACACAGCGCTAAGTGGAGCGAATAACCTCACCAGTAGGATGGCTGTTACAGGCAGGAAGATGAATAATCCCACCGTACCCAAGAGGGTCTCACCGATCATAAAGGTCATCGTCAGATTAAAGACTAAGACCAGATAGTATAGTAAGATTCCCATCAGGATGTGGACGCTCACGTCACATTCTAAGTTTTCTTGCCTCTGTCTGTCGAAGATTTTTTCTACAATCTGAAAGCAAGCGATCGACACAAATCCTACCACCGCCCATCCTACAAAGTTCGAAAAAGGCACTCCAAAATAGACTCCGGGATCTGGATAGTAAAATATCTTACCTAGGAACCAACGGTCTCCACGTACCGCCAATGGGTCAATCACAATATCGATAAATGTGAAAAAAAGAGTCGAAAGCAAAAGGACCGATCCTGAAGATCGTGTTTTGAAATGATCCAGAAAGCTTGCGATCATTCCCTTTTTTACAGTGGGCAGGGTAAAGCTGAGGGACATGATATAGCTTGCATAGGCCAGGAAGGTAAACGAAAGGGAGTCAAAGAAAGGAACATTGGAAAGCCAAAGCTCCTGGTCCCGGGTGGACTCGATATAGACATAATATCCAAAAGGTATTCCATTGCGGGTGGAACTAAATTCGGCAATAAAGGCAATAGCCCAAGAGATTCCCGTAAAGAGGAGGGTTTTTCTCCAACCCAGGAATCGAATGGCGGCTCCGATAAAGATTGCGAAAAAAATAAATACATAGGGACGAAGTAGGAGAGTAGAGAGCAAAAGGGTCATTGGCCCCGAAACCAGCGAACCGCTTTCTCCAGCGCCTCCTCAATAGGAGACTGTGGAAGTCCAAGCTCCCGGACAGCCTTTGAGGAATCAAAATACATATACTTTTTGGCCATCTTTACCCCGATCAGTGGAACGGAAGGTGGTTTTTGAGTGATCCAAGAGACCCATTGGCTTAGATAGGCTGCTGACAGTGCCAGAATGTAGGGTGCTTTAAATGTGGGTGGTTTAATGCCTGAGATTTTGCCCAGCGCTTCAAAGATTTCCCGCAGGGTCATGTTTTTGTGTCCCAGGATGTATTTTTGGCCAATTCTACCCTTTTCCATAGCTAAGATATGGCCTCGTGCCACATCCTCCACATCGATCAGGTTCATCCCGGTATCCAGGTAGGCCCACATCTTTCCCTTCAGAAAGTCAACGATCATCTGACCGGTGGGAGTGGGTTTGATGTCTCGTGGACCGACCGGTGCACTAGGATTCACAATCACCACTGGCAATCCTTCACGGGCCATCTGGACCACCGCCTGCTCCGCCAGATACTTGGACCGTTTATAATCCCCAACCATATCGCTAAGAGATACAGGGGTCTCCTCATTGCCCTGTCGTCCATCCGTAGGTATGCCTAATGCACCCACGGTACTGGTATAAACGATCCGTTCCACACTGGCCTTCCAGGCGATCTGCATGAGATTCTTTGTCCCATCCACATTGATTTTGTAAAAAAGTTGGGGGTCTGGAGCCCACAAACTGTAATGGGCTGCTACGTGGTAGAGCCTTTGGCAGCCTTTTACCGCTTTGTGGAGGGAAGCTGTATCTTGAAGATCCCCATAGACAATTTCCACCTTGAGCCCATCTAGATTTCGACGGTCACTGTCGGAACGAGATAATACTCTGACAGTATCACCCTGGTCCAGAAGTTGCCGGACCAGGGCAGTTCCGATAAAACCGGTTGCCCCGGTCACTAGGGTGATCATGTACGCCTTTCGGTGATGTAATGGGCAATGGCCCTTAGCGGGTCGGCTTTTTGATTGAAACGGTTCAGGCTTTCAACGGCCTGTTCTACCAGAATCTTGGCCTTTCTCTTAGATTCCGAAAGCCCGAAGAAGTCGGGATAGGTTTTTTTCCCTTTGGAGGAATCGCTCTTGACGTTTTTCCCCATTTCCTCCTGGCTACCTTCAACGTCCAGAATATCATCCACAATCTGGAAGGCCAGCCCGATGTTCTCCCCATAGCTGCTCAAGGCAGACAGTTCTGGCTTTGTGGCTCCGGCCAGAATGGCACCCACCCTGATGGAGGTACGAATCAGAGCCGCGGTCTTGTGTTTATGTATATATTCCAGGATCGATCGGTCTACCTGTTTACCCTCTGATAGAATATCTGCGGCCTGTCCACCGATCATCCCGTCAAAGCCGGCGGCCCAAGAGATTTCGTGGGCGATTTGAAGCAGTCTTTCTGAAAGGTTCTTTTTGGGAAATCCCCTGTGGGTAATAAGGCTGAAGGCCAGTGTTAACAGTGCATCCCCCGCCAAAATGGCGATGGCTTCACCGAAGATCTTGTGGTTAGTAGGTTTGCCACGCCGGAAGTCATCATTGTCCATGGCAGGGAGATCGTCATGAATCAAGGAATAGGTATGGATGAGTTCCATGGAAGAGGCAATAGGAAGAAGCCAGGATGACTTCCTGCCACTTGCCGCTTCAAAAGAAGCGATCACCAGAATCGGACGTAGCCGTTTTCCCCCGGCAAAAAGGCTGTAGCGCATTGCCTGATGGAGGCTTTCGGGGTAGATTTTTTCGGAAGGGAGGATTTGGTCCAAAAATTTATCCACAAGCCGCCTTTTTTCTTCCAGGTAGACCTGCAGGTTCATCTTTCCTCCACCCGATTTTAGCGGTTATCTTTTAATATGTGCCCAGGCCTTCTGATAATCCTCAAAGGTATCTACCTCCATCCAGCCTTTATAGATATTGACGCAGGCCACCTTCTGTCCAGTTACGATCAATTCCTGGATCATGTCGGTGAAGGCTGCTTTGCGGATGTTTTGGGCCTCATGAAAGGGCTTCTGGCTGTATCTGGTCAGCGAGGCCATGTAACGCTCTCTTAGGAGCTTGGCCCCTGTCCTGGAGAATCGGGCCAAGCCAATGAATTCTCCGTGGGCCTGCTGGGGATCAATCTGCTGACCTATTTTTAAGAGGACGTCCTCTTCTTCGTCCTGATTGTACAAGGGATGAAATCTAAGACCCGGGCGGGGTGGATTGCGGGTGATCACCAGATCGGTGGGATGGGCTGGCCGGATGGATTGGGTGTTGAACACGTCGGGCCAGGCCCGGTCCACCACTAGACTGATGTCGTTACGGTTTCTTAATAGCTTTTCCAAAATCTCCGGCTCAAACAGAATATCGGAATAGAGAAAGATAAATGGCCCTTCGCTCTCTTTCTCGGCACAGAACAAAGAGAACAACTCCCCGGTTTCCTCATACTGGTCATTGTCATAATATTGGAGATTGGGAATGCGTATCTTGTTCTTTTGGTATCCTCGGATCACCACGATGTCCTGAATACCGCATCTGTGCAGAACCTCCACCTGCCGTTCCAGGATGGTTTTCCCCTTGATGTCCAACAGGCATTTGGGCTTTTCCTGGATCAAAGGTAGTAACTGTTTTTCAAAGCCGGCTGCTACAATAATTGCTTTCATGTCCTGGCCCATCGGCAAGAACTGCCGCTCCCTGGCCTGCAGTTCCTCCACGCCCATCAAGTCATACACCTCTTCAAGGGGGACAATTCGCTGAGACACGGCCTGAATAGTGCCCTTCTGTCGCAGCGTGGTGAGAGTCTCCTGCATGGCCTTGATCGAGGCACGAACGGCATGGTTGGCAAAGATCACAACTTTAAAACTGGCTGCCTCGAGTTCTGGGACGGTGATCGAGGGAAAGGTGGTGGGTGCGATCACGAGCGGACATGTTCTTTTTGCTGTTTCTTGATCTGTGCGCCACAATTGGGAAAAGTCTTTAAGCTCATCAAAACTTTTGGATTTAGAATGAACCAGGATAGCATCCGCACCAGCCTCGGCATAGGATCTTGCCCGATTCAGGGCCTCTTCCATTCCCAGACCCACAATGAGGGCCTCTGTTCTAGCAATCACCACAAATTGAGAACTTCTCTGAGCGGCCTTTGCAGCTCGGATCTTTCCTACATGCTCTTCCACAGGGACCAGCTCGCGCTGTACTCCTGTATAGAAGCTGCAACGCTTGGGAAAGATATTATCTTCAATGCTGATTCCGGCGATACCCGCCTGCTCATACTCCTCTACGGTCCGCATGACATTAATCGCATTACCAAAACCGTTGTCGCAATCGGCGATGACCGGGATGGATACTGCATCACTCATCTGCCTTGCCACCTCTAGGTTCTCGCTCATGGTGAGAAAGCTGGCGTCGGGCACACCCCAGGCGGCCGAGATCTCAAACCCGCTGGCCCAGACCGCCTCAAAACCTGCCCGCTCCACCAGCTTTGCGCTTAAGGCATTGTGAGCCCCAGCCAGGACAATCATCCCTGGTTGGTTGAGCATTTCCCGAAGTTTTTTAGCTTTATCCACAGTGGTTTCTCCTTATTCTGGGGTCACATCTTAAGCTTTTTAAACCCCAGTTGTCAATGGTATTCTGTTTTGTACGAGCGCGACTACTGTGATGATGTCAGGTGCGTTCATCGACGCGTTGACAAGGTCCTGGCCTATTGGATACAATCGCTGCTATCACCGAGTTTGGGATCGTTATGATGAAATCCAGCGAGTTTGTGGAGATTCTTGAAAAGTATGGATTCAATTTCTTTACGGGAGTGCCGGACTCTATCCTGAAGGGTGTGGTGTCCTCCTTAATGAAGCGGGGAGAGAACTATTATCTGGCTGTGGTGCGAGAGGATGATGCCCTGGGAATGGCCTGCGGAGCTTACCTGGCCAGGAAAAAACCTGTTGTTTTGATGCAGAATTCTGGCCTGGGCACATCGCTAAATGCCCTCACTTCTCTTCATCTTATCTACAAAACTCCATGTTTGCTGATTATCTCGTGGCGTGGCTATGGAGGTGCGGATGCCCCTGAACATGTTGTGATGGGGAATGTCTGTACGAAGATTCTGGAGACGATCGGGATCCCTTACCGGGTTTTTTCCCCTGATCGCTTTGTAGAGGACATGACATGGGCGGTGGAGGTCATGGATCATGAGAAGATCCCGGTGGCCCTCATGGTTAAGAAAGGGATTTTACAATGAAGCGGCGGGAAGCCGTCGAGACCGTGTTGAAGCTCTTAAACCACGAGCTGGTGATCCATTGTAACGGAATGGTCAGCCGGGAGGCCTTCCATGCCCTGGACCGTCCGGAGAACTTTTATATGATCGGTTCCATGGGACTGACAGCTTCCATCGGGTTGGGGGTGGCCCTGGTACGGCCCGACCGCAAAGTGGTGATCTTTGATGGGGACGGCAATGTCCTCATGAACCTTGGGACGCTGACCGAAGTGGGTGCCTTTAAGCCACAGAATTTTTTTCATATCTGTTTTGATAATGGAGTTTATGGGAGCACGGGAAATCAACCGACCTTAGCTCAATCAATAAATTTGGATAAAGTTGCAAAATCGGCAGGATATCGCATTGTGAAAAGAGTGAATGACAGGATAGAGTTGGAGAAAGCGGCCAGAGATCTGCTTCAACAGCAAGGCCCTATCTTTCTTTTGGTCAAAGTGGTTCCCGAAGTGGAATATGAGACCGCAGGGCGTGTCACTCTCTCTCCTGAAGAGATCAGGGACAGATTCATGAAGGCTGTGGAAACGGAGAGAGTTTTATGATTTTACTCAACCCTGGTCCAGTCAATGTCTCAGAGCGGGTTCGTAAGGCCTTGCTGTGCCCAGATATCTGTCACCGGGAAGAGGAGTTTTCAGAACTTCTTCAAGGGATCCGTAAAAAACTCTTGGAGGTATTTGCACCTGATGGATTCCACACGGCCATTGTCTTAACAGGCTCTGGGACGGCAGCAGTGGAGGCGGCCATCTCGTCCTGCCTTGACCAGGACCGTAAACTGCTGGTGATCAATAATGGTGTTTACGGTGAGCGGATGGGTCGCATGGCTGCAGCCTATGGGATGGATGTGGCGGAGCTAAAATTCCAATGGCAAGAGAAGCTAGATCTTTCCCGGCTGAACCAGGTTCTCAACAAGGAGCCGTCTATTCAGGTAGTGGCCATGGTTCATCACGAGACCACCACAGGCATGATCAATCCCGTCAGAGAAGTAGGATTGCTCACCCAACAGTACGGAAAAAGACTCCTGGTGGATTCGGTCAGCGGTCTGGGAGGAGAGTCTTTGAACCTTGCCCATGACAGGGTGGGTATCTGTGTGGGTACTGCAGGTAAGTGTATCCAGGGATTTCCGGGGGTTGCTTTTGTTCTCGTCCGCCGTGAGGAAATGGAGAGAATTCAGAAAATCCCTTCCCGGTCTCTCTATCTATCTCTTCAAGATCATTTCAAAGAGCAGGAGCAAGGAACGGTGCCTTTTACTCCGGCGGTGCAGCTTTATTATGCCTTTGATGAAGCCCTGTCCGAGCTTTTGGATGAAGGGCTTGATCAACGCATCGCACGCTATCGGGAGGCTGCACACCTTCTTCGTGACGGATTCAAAAAACTGGGGCTACAATTTCTACTTCCCGATCACCTACGTTCTAACACCATTACTTCGCTCTATCTCCCTCATGGTAAAAGTTATAAAGAACTCCATGACGGTCTAAAGCGCCGGGGATATGTGATCTATGCGGGACAAGGTACCCTTCAACCCAACATCTTCCGGGTGGCCAATATGGGAACGCTGAAGCGATCTGACTTCGAGGGGTTTCTTTGTCACCTTGAAGAGGTCCTTCGATGAAAGCTGTGATCTTAGCAGCTGGGGTGGGTAAACGACTCGGGAAGCAGGGGCAGGGGATTCCAAAATGTCTGGTTCAGATCGCCGGTATCTCCTTACTAGTCAGAATGTTATCTTCCCTAGAAAGAGTGGGCATCAAGGACCGGATAGTAGTGGTGGGTTATGAAAAGGAAAAGATAGAAAATCTGGTCAACACGGTTCCGAATGCGAGGGGGACCGTTCGTCTGCGGATTAATCCAGACTACAGAAGGGGAAGTATCCTTTCCTTGTGGTGTGCGAGGGATGAATTTAACAATGATTTGCTCATTATGGATGCCGATGTTCTTTACGCTGATGCCCTTCTCTCCAAGTTGGTGTTTTCTTCCCATCCCAATGCCTTACTGCTGGATCCACGGTCCAACAGTACTGGTGAGGAGATGATGTTGATGGTTAGGGGAAATCGTGTGGTGCATATTGGCCGCAAGGTTGAGGGAGATTATGATCTGATCGGGGAGGGGGTGGGTTTTCTAAAGCTGTCCCGTCAGGATGCCCCTGTGCTTAAAGAAGCGCTGGAACAACTGGTCAGAGAAGGCAAAGGGGATTGCGAGTATGAAGACGCCATCGAGTTGCTATTACAGAAGGTAGTGGTGGGTTATGAATCCGTGGGAGGCCTGGCCTGGACTGAGATAGACTTTCCTGAAGATATTCAAAAGGCAGAAACAGAAATCCTACCAAAACTTTAAATCTCCACTTTATGCAAGACGGACTGGTCGATCGTTATTTTAATCGCAGGCTCTCGGGTCATCTGACCCGGTGGTTTTTGAAAACCTCGCTCACTCCCAATCAAATTACCTTGCTCTCCTTTACGGTGGGACTGATCGCAGGGCTGTTTTTCTGGAAGGGAGGATACATAAATGGTATTGCTGGTGCCCTGATATTTCAGTTTTCGGCCGTCCTGGACTGCTGTGATGGAGAGGTGGCTCGGTTGAAAGGAATGCAGTCCCGTCTGGGTCAGTGGTTGGACATGGTATGCGATAATATCGTGCATGTGGTTTTGTTCCTGGCTATTGCCGGAACCATTTACAGGGTCACAGCCACGTCTTCTTATCTGGTTCTGGGTGGACTTGCCTCGATCGGGTCTCTGTTCTCTCTCTGCGTTGTTCTTCTCTTAGACTCCCGGTCTCTGGATCGTTCGTTTGAAGAACCCCGCCCTGACAGGCGGGGATTCTTCGACGCCAGTGGAGAAAAGAGTGATCTTATTCGCTCGCTAACCCCGCCTTCACAGGCGGGGACTGCGCTCGCTGTGGGCGTTCATTCGAAACACCTGCTTTTGAGAAAGGCCATGGATCGATTGACAAACAGGGATTTTTCTGCAATTCTGCTGCTATTTACGCTGTTGGGAAAACTAGACTGGTTTCTTTGGCTTGCCGCGCTTGGCTCAAACATCTTCTGGATGGTATTGCTGTGGATTTATTGGAAAGAGGAGAGGTCATTTTCATAAAGAGAGTCAAGATGATTAAGGGTCTGCTTCTCCTTCTGGGACTTACCCTGTTGGCCTACATGATCCATCAGGTTGGCCTGAACAATATTCTGGACCAACTCATCAAGCTGGGATTCAATGCGCCGATCATTCTTATTCCATACACCTTCGTTTATGTGTTCGATGCCTTGGGTTGGCGGATGACGTTAGGAGCAAAGGCTAGGGAGATCGGATTTCTTCAACTCTTTCTGAACCGGATGGCAGGGGAGGCCATTAATTACATTACCCCATCAGCCTATCTGGGGGGAGAGCCGGTTAAAGCCTACCTCCTCCAAAAACACGGTATCCCATTGATGGATGGATTGGCCTCTGTAGTGACGGCCAAAACCGTCATGGTGATCTCTCAGGTATTGTTTGTCCTGCTGGGAATTGGCCTGGCATTTTCCAGTCAACACAGTAACAGTGGAATCATCCATGCCGCGGCCCTGGTCGTGACGCTAGTCTCTCTCGCGGCTGTTTTTCTCGTCTTTGTCCAGCACCGGGGGATGTTTACCGGTATTCTCTGGTTACTGGAGACATTACGGCTCCCTGCGGGCTTTCTCAAACGACGCGAGGGAAAGCTTAAGGATCTGGACGCCACTATTCTGGCCTTCTATGGCCAGCATCGATCGTATTTTTTCTTTGCCCTCTTGTTTTTCTTTCTAGGCTGGTTTTCAGGTAGTTTTGAGATCTATCTTTTGATGCATTTCCTGGACCTTCCCATCAGCTTACGCACAGCCATCTCCTTGGAGGCCCTGGCCACCGTGATCCGGGCCGCTGTCTTTTTCATCCCCAGCGGTCTGGGTGCCCAGGAAGGGGGAAACATCTTGCTTTTCACCTCTTTTGGATTTTCTCCAGTCCTTGCCATGGCCTTTTCCATCATTCGCCGAATGCGGGAAGCCATTTGGATCACCATTGGTCTTCTCTACCTGGCAAAGCAGGAGATCGGCGTGTTACAATATCGTAAACACGCATAGAGGACAAAGCTGATTATTGTAAAAGCGAGCGACAGGCTTTGCCTGCGCGAGCGCGGGGTGTGGTGGAATCGCACCAAAGTCAAAGACGTATTCTCGCATAGACACCCCTTCGGGATATGCTCGACAGCGCTAGCGAGGTGGGGCCCCCACAGATAAAATGAAACGAGTCTATCTGGATCATATTGCGACTACCCCACTTCATCCTGAGGTCAGGGAGTCCATGAAGACATTCATGGACCGTGTCTTTGGGAACCCCATGAGTCTTCACACCTTCGGGGAAGGGCCTCGGGAGGCTATGGAAGAATCCCGTAAGAGGGTGGCCGATCTGATTGGTGGGGATCCTGGGGAGATTATTTTCACTTCCTGTGGGACGGAGGCCAATAATACGGCAATTAAGGGGATTGCGATGGCCTATGAGAAGAGGGGTCGGCACATTGTTACCTCTCAAATAGAACACTCCTCTGTGCTTCATTCCTGCCGGGCCTTGGAAAGTCAGGGATTTCGAGTGACCTATCTGCCTGTAGACCAGTATGGTATGGTGAATCCTGGTGATGTTGCTAAATCTCTCTCTCCTGAGACAACCCTTGTCTCGATCATGTATGCCAATAACGAGATAGGAACCTTCCAACCTATCAAGGAGATTGCACGATTGACCCGTCAGCATGGAGCCGTGTTTCATACGGACGCCATCGCGGCCGTGGGCAGGGTACCTGTAGATGTGGAGAACCTTGGGGTGGATGCCCTTACTCTGGCAGGGAATCAGTTCTATGGTCCTCAAGGTGTTGCTGCTCTGTTTCTGAGGCGGGGTATTAGGTTTATTCCGCTTCTGGAGGGAGGCATTCAGGAAAACGGCCGCCGTGCCGGTTCAGAGAATCTGGTGGCCATTGTGGGGCTGGGAAAAGCTGCAGAGATTACTCGCCGGGAACTTCCCCACTGGCAAGAACATCTCACGGTCCTTCAGAGACGGTTAATCCATGGACTAGAAGGAAGGATCGACCGAATGATTTTCACAGGCCATCCTGCAAACCGACTTCCTGGACATATCAGTCTTTGCCTTGAATTCATTGAGGGAGAGGCACAACTTCGTTCTCTCAGCCAACGGGGCATTGCCTGTGCTACGGGTTCGGCCTGCCGGGATTACACAACCCGTAAAGTGTCTCATGTCCTGGAGGCCCTTGGGCTGGATATCCGTCTTGCCCAGGGTTCGCTGGTCTTTACAATGGGCAAAGATAACACGCCTGAAGACATTGATTACACGCTGGACGTGCTCCCACCTTTGGTTGAGCGACTGCGTTCCATCTCGCCTGTTTATGCCGAAGCGGTAAAGGCCAAACACCCCCCCGGCTAAAAAAATCACTTTCTCATTTTTGTCTCTTGGGATACCGTCTTGCCTTTTTATAGCTGCTGTTATAGTATAAAAGGCAGAAGTGGAAACAGAGAAGGAAAGATGCGACCATGAAAGAATATCCATTTTGGGTCGGCGGCAAGTGGCAAAAATCAGTCCATAAGGAAGAGATACGTAATCCCTATAATGGCGAAGTAGTGGGTGTTCTTCACATCGCTACGAAGGATCATCTGGCCACGGCGATAGAGTCTGCAGAAAAGGCCTTCCTGGAAAGCAGAAACCTCCCACGATATCGCAGGGCCGAAATCCTATCCAGCATTGCCGCTCAGATCCGGCAGCGGAAAGACGAGATCACCAAGCTAATTGTGTCCGAGGCCGGAAAACCTTGGCAGTATGCGGCGGGTGAGGTAGAGCGGGCCATCTCCACCTTTGCAATTGCTTCGGAAGAGACAAAGCGTCTTTCTGGAGAGGCCATCCCCATGGACTGGACACCTGCCGGTGAAGGCTATTTTGCAATTTCGAAGTGCTTCCCCGTGGGTCCGATTGCCGCAATTTCTCCCTTTAATTTCCCGATTAATCTTGTGGCCCACAAAGTGGCACCTTGTCTCGCAGCCGGATGCACTATGATCCTTAAACCCCCTCCACAAGCTCCCCTGACCTCTCTATTGTTGGGTGAGATTATTGAGTCTGCCTTGAGCAGTGCCAAAGCCCCAGCAGGGATGGTGAACATCTTACCCTGTCCTGTGGATGTTGCCGAGGCGATGGTCACGGATGAGCGGATTAAGATGCTGAGCTTTACAGGTAGTGCGAAGGTGGGGTGGTATTTAAAAAGCCGTGCCGGGAAAAAACGGGTCTTGCTGGAATTGGGCGGAAATGCTGGGGCCATTGTCCATGATGATGCCGACCTGGACTGGGCAGCCCAACGGTTGGCAGTAGGGGCCTTCGCTTATGCCGGGCAGGTATGTATCTCTGTGCAACGGATCTATGTTCAGGAATTGATCTATGATCGTTTCCTGGCCCGTTTCCTGGAAGCTGTCAAGGGGCTTAAGGTGGGTGACCCCATGGATCCCAAAACTGTGGTGGGGCCCCTGATTGATAAAGGCTCGGCAGATCGTGTCAAGTCATGGATTGAGGAGGCCAAGGGAAAGGGAGCTAAGCTCCTGATGGGAGGCGGCCGCAAGGAAAATATTATTGAACCTACCGTTATTAGCAATGTGACCCCTGACATGAAGGTCAATTGTGAAGAGGTATTCGGCCCTGTGGTGACTGTCTCATCGTATTTCGACTTTCATGAGGCGATCCAGGCTGTAAATGGGTCAGTCTATGGTCTTCAGGCCGGTGTGTTCACAAAAGACATCAAGCATGTGATGGATGCTTTCCAGAACCTGGAAGTGGGCGGGGTCATTGCCAACGACTATCCTACCTTTCGTGTGGACCATATGCCCTATGGCGGAATGAAAGACTCCGGTCTTGGCCGCGAGGGAGTCAAGTATGCCATGGAAGCCATGACCGAGATCAAGCTTCTGGTCATGCGTCTGGGAATAAGTCTCTAGGTAGGAGTTCCCTTAAGGCTCTTCGAGTCTACTCAAGCCAGTCCAGGTGCCAAACCATTTGTGGCCTTCCCGGTCAAAGGCGATGGAGAACACATTGTTGTTGAGAAGACCGTCCCGAGTGGTGTAGGTCTTCCAGGTTTTTCCGTCGAACTTGCTGACACCGCCCTCTGTACCAACCCACAGGATGCCCTTGGGATCAATTGCCACGACATGAATAAAATTTCCGGCCAGCCCATCCTGGATAGTGTATGTTTTCCATTTTTCTCCAATAGGGTGTGAGATTAAGCCAATTCGATGGATAACAATGGAAAACTTACACCAAATGGTTTGGCACCCGAATTCGCTTAACCCTGCTCCCCAGGTGCCAAACCATTTATGATTTTCTCGATCCACGGCAATGGATAATATGTAATTGGGATTTTCCTTGCCAACGACCTTCTGTGGGGTGGTGTGATGTGGACTGGGTGCCTCGTAAGAAGAAGGCGAGGTGGGATGGGTTACTTCAGATCCCAGACCATCCGCGTGGGTATAACTCTTCCAGGTTTTTCCATCATATCGGGTGGCGCCACCCTCTGTCCCAAACCAGAATATTCCGTGGTGATCGATGGCAATAGCATAGACCCACTTATCGATAAGACCATCCATAGTGGTATATGTTTTAAAGGTCTTACCATCAAATTTGCTTACGCCTTTCCAGGTAGCCACCCAGAGATTCCCTTCATTGTCAAAAATGCTGTCGTAGACCCAGAGGTCTCCCAGACCGGATCCAACAGGATAAATCTGCCAATCTTTCCCGTAAGAGACAGTTTGTCCTCCCCCATAGGGCGTAAAGGTCAACCAGTGGCGGCCGTCATATTTTGTTAGACCTCCTCCATAAGTGCCGATCCATTTGTTCCCTTGTGCGTCCACTTTGAGGCTGTAAATACCGTTACTCAGGAGACCTCCTTGCGTGCTCCGTGTGGTGTAGATTTCATGGGTGTCGGGGGTTTTGGTGTTGTAACGAATGATACCATTGGACAGTCCCAGCCACAGATCATCCCCTTCAAAGGCAAGCGCCTTCACATTTGCCCCAGTTTCAAAATTGGTCCAGACCGGCTGTTGGGTTTTCTGAGGAACGGGATTGCTCTTTTCACAGGCCCACAAAATAGTGCCCATGAACAGTGAGAGAAAGATATGATGGATAAAGCTTTTTTTGCTTGTACGTTTTGGCATTTGTGTTGACAAAGAAAACCCAAGTTGATAATATTATCAAGTTTATTTGAAGTGATTTTTAAAAGCAAGGGCTGATTCGTTGTGCGGGGGGCTCGAACGAGCTAAGAGGAAATAGAATGAGGGGGAAAGCCTATTCTCGCCTACCGACCCTTCGGGTCAGGCTCGAATGAGCAAGCTTTGTGGGGCGGATAGCTCAGTTGGTAGAGCGTCGGTTTTACAAGCCGAAGGTCACAGGTTCGATCCCTGTTCCGCCTACCATCCGCGCTAGCGAATTCGAGGGCGATCCCAAGGATCGAGTGCCCGAGAATAGGTTTTGGGGTTTTCAACTTTATGGCTAGCCAAGCGAGCTTCTGGCTTTGCAGAGCCGATTCGCGGCTCGGCCGCGAGAGGCTGGGTGTGGGGCATGTGAGGATTTGCCAAAGGCAAACCGCAGCGGCCCCACATAACAATGTCGAGCGCGGGGCGTGGGGGTATCGGAGGAGCGAAGCCCGCACGGGCCCCCACAGACAATCACTTGGGGTCGTGGTGTAGCTTGGTCCAACACGCATGCCTGTCACGCATGAGATCGCGGGTTCAAATCCCGTCGACCCCGTTTTGGGTTTTAACCTGTGTAAAGGTGGGTAAGCTATAGGCGGAGTGGGTTACGTTATAATATTTAGTTTGAGGTATTTCGAAGGAGTCAGCTCGTGAGCTTTGACCTTTTTAACTCAAATCTATTAACTCTGATCATTGCGGCAGGACCCGTTACCAAGTCTGTCTTGGTGATCCTGCTTCTGCTATCTGTAACTTCTTGGGCCATTATCTTTCATAAGTGGCAGATGCTGCGTAAGACTGCTGCAGATAACCGGCGATTTAAGACGTTTTTTCGAAAAATAGGGGATCTGACCGAGCTAAAGATGCGGTCGGAGTATTTGGGCTATAGCTCATTGGCCAGGGTCTTTCTTGAAGTGTATGCTTATGTGCAACCCCACCTGGATTCTGAGAACGGCCGAGAGATCAGTATGCGGAGCGTCCAGGGGTGGTTGAGGACCTCAGTGGAAGTACAGGTGATTCGTTTTGAAGAGTATCTCACCATTTTAGCCACCACAGGTAATGTGTCTCCCTTTATAGGTCTCTTCGGAACAGTATTAGGTATTATGGATTCATTTCAGGCAATTGGTCGGCTGGGGACAGCCAGTATCGCTGCAGTTGCCCCGGGGGTGGCCGAGGCCCTGCTGGCTACGGCTGCAGGGCTGTTTGCTGCTATCCCGGCTGTGGTGGCCTACAACTATTTTGTGAATCGTATCAGAAGCCTGGTGGGTGAGATGGAGCTCTTTTCTGGGGAGTTCATCAATCGGATGGAGGAGCGGGTGGCCAAGATCAAAACCACCATTTAATAACAGAAAAAAGCGAGCCTCTGGCTTAGCCAGGGCGAGCGTGGGGTGTGGGGGCATCGGAGCACCTTTCCTTTTGTGTAGGCGCACGGGCCCCCACAGATAAAATGTTGACAAGCCAGCGTTCCCGGTTTCTCAGTGAGATTAATGTTGTGCCCTTGGTGGATGTGGTATTGGTGCTCCTCATTATTTTTATGGTGACGGCTCCACTTCTTTACCGGGGAATTGATATTAATCTGCCAAAGTCCACGATTAATACCATTCAACCCGAAGAGAGGGTCGTTCTATCCGTAAACAGTCAGCAGAAAATTTTTTTAGATCAACAAGAAATGAGCCTGAATCGACTTGAAAAAGCACTGAGCGACCGGGCTAAAGCAAATTCGGAAATTGCTGTATACCTCAGGGCTGATGAGCAGGTGCCGTATGGCATGATTGTTCAGATCATGGATACGATCAAACGTGTCGGCATTGATCGGCTTGGGATGGTTACGACTCCGGGGGAGCCTAAGCTTTGAGGGTTTCCAAAATTAAGAGGGATGTGTTCAGTGACCTTGAGGCGAATGGTTATTCTGTCAGTCATGTTCCATGGGCTGTTATTTCTGTGTTTGGTTTTTTCCTCCTTTGTCTGGCCTCGAAAGCCCGTTTTTCCCCTAATCCATCAGGTGGAATTGGTCCACGTGCCGCAGGAGCATGTCCAACAGCCCAAGGTTGTATCTCAAGAAAAACCAAAGCCGGTCGAGCAGAAACCCAAAGTTGAGAAGTTAACATCCCTTAAGATCAAAAAGGAAACCAAGGCTCATAAGCCTGTTGAGAACAAGAAACCTGTCGTGCAGGAGAAGGTCGCCACGGAAAAGCCTCCGGTCCCGGAAGAGCCCATGAAGACTGAAACAGACCACGTTAAAGAGGCGAGGAACACGGTACCTGGTATTCCTGAAATTATGCCGGCTCTTAAACAAACCTATACAGAATATTCAGATTATTATAAGCGGATTGAATACGTAATCAGAGGACGATGGATTCCATTGGCTACCCTAACAGGTCAAAAGATGAAAGCCGTTGTGGCTTTTAAGATTTCGAGGACCGGAAGGATTGAGGGTGATGTGACATTGGAAGAGAGTTCGGGTAATCTTTTTTATGATCAGGCAGCCCTAAGGGCCACGATGGGCAATTTGCCTCCTCCCCCGTCTGGATATCCTGAAGAGTTGCTGAAGATGAAATTAATCTATGTCCTAGATCAGAGCCCATTGAATTGAGTCTTCAACCCTTGTATGGCTAAACGATGGCAAAAGTTCATGGCGGGGCTTATTGGAGTGGCGATTATCGTAGGAGGCATCAAAGCTCTCCAGGCCGAGGTGACGCTGGAGATTTTTAAGGCCGAGGCCGAAAAGATCACTGTGGGCCTGCTCCCGTTTCAGACACAGGATATAAAGGAGCAGGACCTGCGTTTAGTTCGGGAGGTCCTGCTTAAGGACCTTTATCGCTCACAGGTTTTTCGGCCCATGGAGATTACTGATCCGAAGAAAAAATCTTTAAACATCCCTTCTCCCGAAGAAATTAAGCCGCTCGGCCTGGAGGGAATTCAGGCTGCGATCTGGGGAAAGCTGACCCGTACCCAGAAGGATTACCGGTTTGACGGTTATGTCTTTGATGCCCCTACGGGAGCTAGCATTTTGGAAAGAAGATATGTGGGTCAGCTTCAGTCCCCGGAGAAACAGCTTCGCCTGATCACCCATCGTTTTGCGGATGAGGTGGTTTATCGATTTACCGGCGAGCGGGGATTTTCCCAGACCCGGATTGCCTATGTCTCGGATCAGAGCGGGTCTAAGGAGATTTACATCATGGATTATGATGGCTATGATCCCAGGCGGATTACTGGAGATCGGAGTATTGCTCTGACACCCCGCTGGAGTCCAGATAGCCGATTCCTGGCTTATGTGAGTTTTAAAGATGGTCAACCTGCTATCTATCTACACGAACTGGTCACGGCCCGGCGGATAAAACTGGTGGCCTTTCCTGGACTCAACATTTCTCCTGCGTGGTCGCGTGCAGGAGATCGGCTGGCTTTTGCCACCACCAAGGATGGTGATTCTGAGATTTATGTGGTTAACCTGCCGGACCCGATGAAGGGAAACAGTGCGCAGGCGCAGCGACTTACTTTTTCCATGGGAGATGATCTTTCTCCCACCTGGTCTCCCACGGGTCAGCAGATTGCCTTTACCTCGGACCGGGGAGGCACCCCCCAGATCTATGTGATGAACTCCGATGGGAGTAATGTGCGGCGATTGACCTTTGAAGGAAACTACAACACTTCTCCTGTCTGGTCCCCCAAGGGGGACTGGGTAGCCTACACCTGTCGAAGGGATGATTATCTCAAACTTTGTCTGATCAGTCCCGATGGCCAGTCTCTGCTTCAGATTACAGACGGACCATGGGATGATGAGGCCTCTTCGTGGTCTCCAAATGGCCGCTCCATGGTCTTCAGTTCCATGCGGGGGGGAAAAAGCCATCTCTACCTGATCACGGCTGGAGGAAAAGATGAAGAGCAGTTGACCTTCACAACAGCGAATGAGATTGTTCCAAACTGGTCATTGAACTAAGGTAATAAAAGGTTCTGTGTTAAATAAAATAGAAAAAGGAGGGGGAGACAGATGAGAAAGATGAGTAGTCTATTTGTTATTTCAGCGGTTTTTCTGGCGTTGATTTTCTCTGAAGGATGTGCCAAGAAAGTGGCTACTACAACTCAGGCCGTTGAGGTCAAGGAAAAACCGGTTGCGCCGCCTCCTCAAGAGGACTTTACCAAAGAACAGCCTCCTGCGGTGGTGGAGCAACCCATCCTCAAAGAAAGCTCCAGTGGTACACTTGCAGACATCTATTTTGATTTCGATCGATCTGAAATCCGCCCTGATGCGAAACAGGTCTTGCAAGAGAATGCCCGTTGGTTTAAAACCAATTCCCGTGGACGCCTCAAGGTTGAGGGCAACTGTGATGAACGAGGGACCACAGAGTACAACCTGGCTTTGGGTCAACGACGTGCCGAGGCGGCAAAGCGATTCCTGGTGGCTTTGGGTGTGGAAGCTTCCCGCATTTCTACCATTAGTTATGGGGAAGAGCGGCCAGTTTGTACCGATCACCAAGAAGACTGCTGGTCTAAGAATCGGCGAGATCACTTTGCGGTGGAGTCTAAATAAAAGGAGCTTCGTTTGATGGATAAGAAAACACGGATGGCATGGAAGAGTCTTTCCGTGGCAGCCTGGGTGATCATGACGACAGGCTGTGCGCTTCAGTCAGACCTTGTGGATGTCCAGGTAGATCTGGAAAAGATACAGCAGGAGCAGGCCCAGGTTAAGAAATTGCTTGGGGGAACAGAACGGCCCAAGGGTGCTTTGGATACGAACCAGAAGGCCCAGAGTGAATTGGTGATTAGAATTGATCAACTGGCTATGGATCTTCAATCACTGCAGGGCAAACTTGAAGAGAACCGTCATACCCTTTCTCAGGTGATGGAGAAACTGGATAATCAGATCTACAGGACGACTGAGCTTGAATCTAAATTACAGGGCCTAGAAGGGCAAACGGTTTCTAGAGGAGAACAACCGGTCCAGACTCCACCGGTTACAGGCCAGGAAGTCAAGCCCTCCACTCCATCCGAGGATAAAAAAATGCTGTTGCCGGGCCGGCCTCCTTTGAGTAGTCTGACTCCAATGGAGATCTACAACTTGGCCTACAATGACTACCTCAAGGGGAATTATGACCTGGCTGCTTCAGGTTTTCAAAGCTTCCTAAAACAATTTCCGGATTCCACTCTCGCCCCTCATGCCCTCTACTGGCTCGGAGAGTGCTACTACAGTAAAAAGGAGTTCTTTAAAGCGATCGAGTCCTTTGATCGTGTTTCCAAGAACTACCCGAAGAGTGAAAAGGTGGCCACGGCTCTGCTCAAAGGTGGGTTGTCCTATGTGGAGGTGGGAGACAAGGCAAAGGCTAAAGTCTATCTAAAAAAGGTCATTGAAGAATATCCGCTTTCTAGTGAGGCTAATCTGGCTAAGAACAAAATGGTGGAGTTAAGATAAGGCCGGTTCGCGGCTTTGCGAGGCTGTGCTTCAGGCTTTGCCTGAGCACAGCGGGTGTGGGGACAAATGACAGAGGAGACTGCCCTGTTGGGTAAAATTGCTGTTCTTTCCAGTGGCCTCGCCAACCGTATTGCGGCAGGGGAGGTGGTCGAACGGCCGGCCTCGGTAGTCAAGGAGCTGGTAGAAAATTCCATTGATGCGGGCAGCACCCGGGTCGAGGTGGATATAAAGGGAGGGGGCAGGCTCCTTGTTCGGGTTCAGGATGATGGCGAGGGAATGTATAAACAAGACGCCCTATTAGCCTTTCAACGTCATGCCACCAGCAAGATCAAGACGGATCAGGACCTCCTGTCAATACAGACCCTGGGATTCCGTGGGGAGGCGTTACCCAGTATTGCTGCGGTTTCCAAGGTTCGTCTGGTCACCGCGCCCAGGGGAGGAGAAGAGATAAATTTCCCTACGGAGGTTCTTCTGGAAGCCGGCCGGGTTTTGAAGGTACAGGAGACGGGCGCCCCGCCGGGAACCCTGATTGAGGTGAGAGAGCTTTTTTTTAATACTCCAGCCCGGCTAAAATTTCTCAAATCTGTTGCAACGGAGCTGGGTCATGTCTCTCGCCTGGTGAATCAGCAGGCACTGGCCCATCCTCATCTCTCCTTTCGCCTTTCCCATGAAGGGAAACATTTGTTGGATCTGCCTGCTGTCCAAAACCGGATGCAACGAATTGAGCAGGTGTACGGAAAATCATTTGCCGATCACCTTATCATAGCGGAGAGTGAATGGGCAAAGATAAAAATTTGGGGGGCTGTCTCTAAACCTCCTTATACGAAAGGGACCCGTTCCTATCAGGAAGTTTTTATAAATCATCGACCGATCTCCAGCCCTTTTATTCTCCATGCCGTGTATGAGGCCTATGACGCTGCACTCATGAAGGGCCAGCACCCCGTTATCCTGCTGTTTTTGGAGATGGAGGGTCAGATGCTGGATGTGAATGTCCACCCTACCAAACGGGAAGTCAGATTCCATAACCAGAAACTGATATATGATCTGGTGAAGGAATGTGTAAAAACAGGGCTTCAACGAGTATCCCGTAAAGGTCTCCAGCCGCCTGATTTTCCTCTCCAGTCAGCACAGACCGATCGGGTGAGAGAAGCTTCTACAACCTATTTAAAAACTCATCCAGTTGGCCCTGATGTGAAAGATCATTCGCGATCTCGTGACCCGAATTCTGGCTTGCTCAGTGAGGGCCCGGCACAGACTGGCCATGAGGCCGTGCCTGCGGGCACCCAGGGAGAGGGGACAAGTCTTTCTGGGTTTTTGGAGGAGATTCGCCCTCTCGCACAGATATATCATACTTACATCCTTGCACGGATTCATGGTGAGCTGTGGATTATTGATCAGCATGCAGCCCATGAACGGGTTTTGTATGAGCGCTTTCTGAAAGCCATCCAAGAGTCACAGATTCCTATCCAACGAATGTTGATTCCCCAAAATCTGGAACTATCCAAGGCCCAGATGATGATCATGAAAGAGAGACTGGAGCGGCTGGAATCCCTGGGACTTGAGATCGAATCTTTCGGGCCCCAGAGCTTGGTCATTCGTGCCGTGCCTGCTTTCCTGGCAAAGGCCGATCTTCAAGGATTGGTGATCGACCTCATCGAGGATTGGACCGATAAGGAGAAGCCTTCTTCAGCGGAAGATCGTCAAAAGGCAGTGGTGGCCACAATGGCCTGTCATGGTGCGATCAAGGCCAATGATGCATTGACCATTCCAGAAATGGAGGCCTTGCTCAGGGATATTCTCCAATTGCCAATGGCCATGACCTGTCCCCATGGACGGCCCTTGAGGGTGAAATTTCCTCGCAAAGAACTGGAAACGATGTTTCGCCGTTAGAGATGATTGGCAATCGAAAACTCATAGCGATCTTGGGTCCCACAGGAGTAGGTAAAAGCCTGGCCGCGGCGAGGGTGGCCGAGGCCTTGGGTGGTGAGATTATCAGTGCCGACTCTCGCCAGATCTATCGTGGGATGGACATTGCCACGGCTAAACCTGGACCGGAGGTTCTGGCCAGAGTTCCTCATCACCTTCTTGATGTCGTTGAACCGGATGAAATTTTTAGCGCGGGCCGATTTAGTGAAATGGCTCGACAGGTCATTCTCCGGCTGTATGAAAAAGGTAGAACCCCAGTGGTGGTTGGGGGAACCGGTCTCTACATCAGAGCCCTTCTCTATGGGCTGTGGCAGGGCCCTCAGGCTCAGTGGGATCTTCGCAATAGCTTGCTTGAAGAAGAAAGAACTTTGGGTCCGGGGCACCTCCACCAGAAACTGGTCGAACTGGATACTGAGTCAGCCCTTCGAATTCACCCCCGTGATCTGGCCAAGACCATTCGTGCCTTGGAGGTGGTTTTGTTAACGGGCATTCCCCTGACACAACATCATGAAGAACACAGAAACCGAGTGAAACGAGTGACCAGCGGCCAACGGCCTGTCGCCAGTGAGTTAAGTGAAACAACTGGCATCTGGCAACTGGACAGGGGTCACTGTGTGGTGATTGGTCTTCGTCGAGATCGGGAGGACCTTTATCAGCGAATCAATCATCGCGTAGAAGAGATGGTTAGCTTGGGACTTGTGCAAGAAGTAGAACGTTTGTTAAGGCTGGGTTATCATGAAGACCTGCCCTCCATGCGAGGCTTGGGTTACCGCCAGATGGTAGGCTACCTGAAAAAACAGCATTCTTTACAGGAGACAGTACAGTTGATCCAGCGCGATACCCGCCGCTTTGCTAAACGGCAGATGACCTGGTTTAGGAAAGAACCCCATGTCCGGTGGATCGATCTTGCCATCAGGGATGAAGCCCACGAGATAGCAGAAAAAGTGTTGGCTAAAGTGGCCAGTGATCAGATGCCAGTGACCAGGCTTTAAGTTATTAATGGCGACTGGCCGTTGGCCACTGGCCCCTGAAAGTTATGGTTGTGTTATAATGAATCGGTGTTGGAGAAGAATATGCCTCGTCGTGCAAATATCGGAATCATAGGTGGCAGCGGTCTTTATGAAATTGAAGGACTTCGTGGTGCCCGATCTGTCAAAGTGAAAACTCCTTTTGGTCCTCCCTCTGACGATTATGTCTTGGGAGATTTGGAGGGTGTCTCGGTGGCGTTTCTTGCCAGGCATGGGAAAGGGCACCGGGTCATGCCGAGTGAAATTAATTTTAGGGCGAATATCTATGGGATGAAGGTGCTGGGTGTGGACAGGATTCTCTCGGTCAGTGCCGTAGGGAGCATGAAGGAAAAAATCCGCCCGGGCGATATGGTGGTGCCTCATCAGTTTTATGATCATACCCGACGCCGCATCAGTACATTCTTTGGGGAAGGGGTAGTGGCCCATGTTTCTTTTGCAGATCCTGTGTGTGCAGAGCTTGCTCAGTCGATCCGTTTGGCGGGGCTGGTCCGGGGTGTCACTCTTCATGAGGGGGGAACCTATTTGTGCATTGAAGGACCCCAGTTTTCTACGCGGGGGGAATCTCATATCTACCGCCAGTGGGGGGTAGACGTGATCGGGATGACCAATGTGACTGAGGCTAAACTGGCCCGGGAGGCCGAGATCTGTTATGCCACCCTTGCCTTGGTGACAGATTATGACTGCTGGCACCAGGGGGAGGAGGATGTGACGGCAGAGGCGGTGGTAGCCATCCTCCAAAAAAATGTGGAAATGGCAAAGAAGGTGGTACGGCAGTGTGTCTTATCTGTTCCAAAGGAGCGAGGCTGTGCCTGTGGCCATGCCCTTGAAAATGCCATTGTTACCTCACCTAAATTTATCTCATCAAAGGTCAAACAGCGGCTAAAACCGATCATTGGAAAATATGTAAAATAAGAAAGGAAAGCAATGTTCAACCTCTTGGCGGTAGGCTCGGTGGCCCTGGATTCAGTGAAGACCCCTTTCGGACAGGTCACAGAGGTACTGGGCGGATCAGCCACATATTTTTCTACGGCGGCCAGCTATTTTACCCGGGTCGGGATAGTGGCTGTAGTGGGTGAGGACTTTCCTAAGGAACATCTGTCCTTTCTGAAAAAACGTCCCATAGATCTGGAGGGCCTGGAGGCCACTAAGGGGAAGACCTTCCGCTGGCGTGGAGAATATGGTTATCAGCTTAATGAAGCCAGGACCCTGGAGACCCAACTCAATGTTTTCCAACAATTCAAGCCCCAACT
>Ga0187892_10000580_pt1 | contig 94374 bp, 77 predicted proteins | sample MA1701073metaG_FD_139345 | JGI IMG/M metagenome (GOLD analysis project Ga0187892, IMG submission 139345) | Bio-ooze microbial communities from a basaltic lava cave in the Kipuka Kanohina Cave System on the Island of Hawaii, USA - MA170107-3 metaG ... | reverse complement strand
TAGAGACTGCAATCGCTCGTGGCGCGATGCCTGCAGGCTAAGACGTCAGGTACGGCTGGATAGCGTGCTGAGCCCGCGATGAACAGTTGCGCTTGCTTACGCCCGCTTGTGGCGCACTGAACAGCAACACAAACGCGCCGAGGGGGAAACAACAATGATCTCGAAACGAGCCATCACTGGATTGGTCGCGGCTCTCGCCATCTCAATAGCATGCGGTGGCCGAGAACCGTCTGCTACTCCGTCGGAGTTACAGGGACAGGGCGAGGCAGTGCTCACGGTGACGAATGACTACCTGAACGATGTAACCGTGTACGCCGTGCGAGCAGGCACGCGCGCTCGGCTGGGAACGGTATTCGGATTCAAGACCGAAACGCTGCCGATCCGAAACACGATCCTGTTTGGGGCCGGGTCCGTTCGTCTTTTGATCGAAGAGAACGCCACGGGCCGAAGACACCTGACGGAACCGTTCACGGTGGGCCCAAACGACGCGATCGACGTCACCGTTCGAAGCCCGCTCAGCCTGTCGAGCTTCATCGTGCGGCATCGCTGACCGCGGGCAGGGTGTCGATCTCGCGGCAGTACGTTCGTCGTGCTGTCAAATGGAGCTCTCGAACCGTTCTCGAGAGCTCATCGACTCGAGGCAGACACGAGAGTGTCAGAGGGTATTGGTATGCGACAGCTCACGATCAACACGTTTCTCACCGTCGACGGCGTTATGCAGGCGCCTGGGGGGCCAGAAGAGGATCCGACGAACGGCTTTACACACGGCGGCTGGTCCGTGAACTACTGGGACGGCGTAATGGGCCGGAACATGGACGAATTCATGGGTCATCCGTTCGACCTGCTTCTCGGTCGCAAGACGTACGAAATCTTCGCCGCGCACTGGCCGCACGTCACTAACGACCCCGCGGCGGACGCGCTCAACAACGCGACCAAGTACGTGGCGTCGAGAACGCTCAGCGAGGTCGAGTGGCAGAACTCACAGTTGATCAGAGGTGACGTCGCGCAAGAAGTAGCGAAGCTCAAGCGTGGAAATGGCCCGGAGATCCAGGTGCACGGCAGCGCGAACCTGCTCCAGACGCTGCTCAAGAATGAGTTGATCGATGTCTATCGGCTGTGGATCTTCCCACTCGTGCTTGGTACCGGCAAACGCCTATTCGCGGACGGGACGATTCCAGGCGCGCTCAAGCTCGTCGACTCGAAGACGTCAACGACCGGCGTGATAATCGCCACGTTCGAGCCAGCTGGCGCGATCGAGTACGGCTCCTTCGCGCTGGATCAACCGACGGAGGACGAAGTCGAACGTCGTAAGGCACTCGCCGTCGGCGCACGTTAGGCGGTCGCCGTTCCGCATGCTGACCGCCGGTAGGAGCCGGACGTGCGGTTGGCAGCCACGACGAAGAGCCTGCCGCACCTCTGACGCCTTACGAGTTTATGCTTCCTTCCAGTCAGAGGAGACCACGATTCCCAAGCGACCAACGAAAGACGAACTGCTAAAGGCCGCCGGCCGCACGGTGGCCGACATTATCGCGCCCGGACTCGACGTTCTCTTTTGCGGCATCAACCCCGGCCTCTACTCGGCGGCGACTGGACATCATTTCGCACGGCCCGGAAACCGGTTCTGGCCAGCGTTGCACCTGGGAGGATTCACGCCGCGCCTGCTTGCGCCTCACGAGGAGAACCAGCTGCTCACCTGGAACCTTGGCATGACAATCATCGTGCGGCGCGGCACGGCAACCGCGGCCGAACTGACGCCTGCGGAATACGTGGCCGGAGGACGCGCGCTCGTTAGGAAGCTGCGCAAGTACAAGCCGCGCATGCTCGCCGTGTTGGGCGTCGGCGCCTTCCGCGCGGCATTCGCCAAACCGACAACGCAGCTGGGGCTGCAACCCGATCCGATTGCAGACACGCCGGCGTGGTTGCTGCCAAATCCGAGCGGACTGAACGCCAACTATCAGCTGCCGGACCTCACGCGGCTTTTTCGTGAGCTGCACGACTACGTGCGCGACAACCCCGGTTAGGCAAGATCTGTAGCGAGCACCGGCAGCCGGCGGATTCGACGTCCGGTTGCCGCGTAAAGCGCGTTCAATACAGCGGGAATCAGCGGCGGCACAGACGGCTCGCCCATTCCAAACGGCTGTTCGCCGTGACTGGGCACGATGTGCGTCTCGATGACCGGAGCTTCGCTCATGCGCACAACTGGGAAATCGCGGTAGGTGCCCTGCTCCACTCGGCCGTCTTTGAACGTGATCTCACCTTTCATGTTTGACAGCGCCCAGATCACGCCGCTCTCGACCTGCTGCTCGATGCCGAGCGGGTTGATGACGACACCGCAGTCCACCGCGCAGGTGACCCGGTGGACGGTGAACGGCAGGTATCCGTTCCGTCGCTGGTTAGGCAACGACACTTCCGCGACATACGCGAGGTGTGTTTCTCCGTCGTACACGTTGCACGCAACGCCTCGACCACGCCCTGCCGGCAATGGCGTGCCCCAGCCGGACCGCTCGCGCACAAGCTCGAGCACTCGGCGCAGACGTGCCCGATCTATCGTTAGGCCGCCGGCTTTGACCGTTTCCTCTGCGTCCCGCAGCAGTGACAGTCTGAATTCCAGCGGATCGGCCGCAGCGGCCTGCGCTAGCTCATCCACGAAGCACTCGCGCGCGAACGTCGACGGCGGCGAATAGACCGCGCGCCATGGTCCGATGCGATAGGGCACGTCCACTCGCACGTACGACGTCTCGATCGCCGGGAACGCGTATGGGATATCATAGGCACCCCACATCGAATCCTGGAAATACGCGACGGGATCTTTGAGATCGTCCGCAGTCGGCGGACCAGAGAGGTTGTGCAGCGACGCCACCTTCTTGTGGCGCCACGCGAGCGGCCGGCCGGATTGATCGATCGCGCCGAACATCTGATGCAGCGACGCGTTCTGAAAGTGACCATGGCGCATGTCGTCTTCGCGCGTCCAAAGCACCTGCACCGGCGCGGCGATCGCGCGCGATAGTTCTGCAGCTTCGAGCGCGTAGTCGACGGCAAGACGACGTCCGAACCCACCACCGATCAGCGTAGGAGTCACGTGCACGGCCTCAGGCTGCATGCCAAGTAGCCGGGCGACGTCTCGCTGCACTCTGTTAGGCGCCTGCGTGGGGACCCAGACTTCGCAGCGGCCGTCGTGCACGTGCGCCACGCAATTCATCGGCTCGACCGGCGCGTGCGCCGCGAACGGATAGTCGTAGCGCGCCTCGACGATCTTCGCGTTAGGCGTCGCGCTTCGTGGCGACCCGACGCTCCGTGTGATAACCCCTGCTTCACCGAGCCCCGCTTGGAGTGTCTTCCAATGGTCAGCCGAGTTGAAGCCACGGTTCTCGCCTTCGTTCCACTGAACCGTCAGCGCGGCGCGGCCCTTGAGAGCCGCCCAGGTATTCGTGGCCACAACCGCCACGCCGCTCGACAGGCGCTGGACCGCACCTACACCACGCACGCGCCGCGTCGCCGTCGAATCGATCGCGGCGATAGTTGCTCCGGGAACTGGCGGACGCACGATCGTGGCGACAAGCATGCCTGGAATTCGCGTGTCGATTCCGTACTTGGCGCTGCCGTCGACGATGTGCGGAGCATCGATCCGTGCGCGTCGCGTGCCGACGATGCGCCGTTCGGCGGCGGTTTTGGCGCGTGCGTTCGTCGGGACCGTTAGGCGCGCAGCAGCCGGCACGAGCTCGCCGTAGCGCAATCTGCGTCCGCTCGCGTTATGCACGACAGCGCCGGTGTCGCTCGTGCACGCCGAGGCGTCGACCCCCCACTTCGCTGCCGCGGCTGCAATGAGCATCGCTCGCGCGGCGGCGCCGGCCTCGCGCAACGGCCGCCAACTTCCGCCGATGCTCCAGCTCCCGCCCGTGTTCAGCCGAGTGAATAACGGTCCCGGAGAGGCCTGCACGAGCTCAATGGCAGACCAGTCAGCATCCAGCTCGTCGGCGAGAATCATGGCGAGCGATGTGCGAACTCCCTGCCCCATTTCCTGCTTGCCGATCGCGAGGACCGTGCGCCCGGTCTCGTCAATGGCGATCCATGCGTTAGGTGCGAACCTCGCCGGCGCTTTGTAGACGGTGACCGCGTCGCCCGTCCGGCGGATGCCCAGAATCAGCGCGGAGCCGCTCAGAGCACCATAGCGGACGAAATCGCGACGCGATGTCATGGCGCCCCTCGCACCACGCGATGTATCGCGCGCCGGATGCGTGGGTAGGTGCCGCAGCGACAGACGTGCTGATCGAGCGCGGCATCGATGTCGCTGTCAGTCGCGTTAGGCTTCGCTTTGAGCAACGCGCTGGCCGTCAACAGCATGCCAGCCTGGCAATAACCGCACTGCGACACGTCTTCCTCGAGCCACGCACGTTGCAGCGGATGATTGCGGTCGCTCGAAAGCCCTTCGATCGTCGTGAAGCGCTTCCCGGCCGCGTCCGCCGCTGTGATCTGACAAGATCGCACTGCCCTGTCGCCCTGCAGGACCGTGCACGCACCGCAGACGCCAACGCCGCAGCCGTACTTCGTACCAGTGAGCATGAGCTCGTCGCGCAGGATCCAAAGCAGCGGCGTGTCGTTCTCGACGTTCACGGAGCGAGGCTGCCCGTTTACAACTATAGCTATGTCGGCCATGTGCGTTCGTTCGCGGCGACACTAAGCTACTCGTGCCTCCGCCGGCCGATGTCAGCAATGCGTAAGGATTGCGTCTGCGTATGCCTGCTGCTTCGACCTAACGAGGCGGAAACCGTCTCACCATTGTTGCGTACGAACCGTCGTCCCAACGAGGAGTCGTATGAACTCGCGTGCTGTGTTCCTCTTGATGTCCGCTGTTGCTAGCGCATTCGGGAGTTCCGAGGCTGACGGCCAGCAGACAATCGCGCCTGACCTTAGTGCGCTCGCCGGAGCGCAGGGCTTGCAGGTCTACAACCGCACGCTCACTGCCTTCACCGACGGTGTGATGAAGGGCGTTCGTTTTGACGCGAAACCCGGTGACGGCATCGCGTACCTGAAGGGTATCGAGTTTGCCAACGGGACGATCGAACTAGACATCCGCGGCAAAGACGTCCAGGGGCAGAGCTTTGTCGGCGTGGCTTTTCACGGAGTCGATTCCACCATCTACGACGCCATTTATTTCCGGCCTTTCAACTTCCTGGCGACCGACTCGGCGCGACTCGCCCACGCCGTGCAGTACATCTCTCACCCAATGCACACATGGGACAGATTGCGAAACGAGCATCCGGGGGCGTACGAAAAGCCGGTGTCACCGCCGCCGGACCCTAACGGGTGGGTGCACGCGCGCATCGTGATTGCCGGACCAACGGTGAGCGTCTTCGTCGGTGAAGCGCGGGAACCCAGCCTCGTTGTGAAGCGCCTGAGTGAACGCCGCAAAGGACTCGCTGGCGTCTGGGTTGGGAACGGCTCCGCGGGCGATTTCGCCAACTTGAGGATTCGTCCTGGCGGCTAGGTTACGAAGCCTAACGCGCTCCCGCAGCCTGGAAAATCAGGCAAGTTGTCGTTCCAGAGGCGACGAGGTTGCCTGTGGCATCCCTAACGCGGCCATCGGCTGACGCCACGCGCGCGCCGCGCGAAACGATCGTCCCTTCGATCCGCAGTTCGCCAATGTCGTGCGTGATCGGCTTGTGGAAGGCGATCTTGATCTCCAGCGTCGTGTACCCCTCGCCTGGCTTGAGCGTCGAATGCACAGCGCAACCCATCGCCGTGTCGAGCAACAGGGACGCATAGCCCCCATGAACGGAGCCAATCGGGTTGTAGAACGTCTCGTTAGGGATCGCACGAAAAACGACGCGTCCGACCTCCACTTCAACCGGCGCGAGTGGCATGACCGCGGATATCGGCGGTTGCGGATAGCGCCCTTCCAGAATCCCCCGTAGGAAATCCACTCCTGCCTGACGCTGGACCTCGCTGAGAGGAACGGTCCCCACGGTTCTGTTCGTGAGCGGATTGATTGCGGCCATGGAGCGCTCAGTGCGATCGCGCGGTCGACACCGCGTTGGCTGCCCCTTCCTTATGAAGCCACGCGCCCTTCTCCACGGCCTGCTCCACGAGTGCATCGACGTCGACTGCTTCCGTGCGGAAGTTCACGATGCAGGCGCGGATCGCAAAGCGCCCATCGATCACCGCATTTGATGGAAACACGCGCCCGGAAAACTGCAGCTCCGCCATCAGCCGCTCGTTCAGGCGATTGAGATACGGTTCGGCGGATGGATCATCGCGTAGCTCGGGCGGGACGTAGCGGAAACACGCGATGGAGAGCGACGGGCGCGGACCAACTGGTGCGAGCTCCGCGAGCGATTCGGCACGACTATATAGATACTGCGCCAGCTCGACGTCATGCGCGATGCGGCGCTGGTACGCGTCCCAGCCATGAGCCAGGAGTGAAACCCAGATCTTGAGCGCATGAAATCCGCGCGAGAACTGCGGGCCTAACGCGAAGAGGTCTACGCCGCGACCGGTCAGCGCCTTGTCTTCGTAGACGTAGCTGGGATCAATCGAGAACGCATCCGCGAGCAACTGCATGTCGCGCACAATGACGACGCCGCCAGAGTGCGGAGTGTATAGCCACTTGTGCGGATCGAGCGCGATCGAGTCCGCGCGTTCGATTCCGGCAAAGAGCGGACGCAGCACGTCGGTGAGCGCCGCCACACCGCCATAGGCGCCATCCACATGCAACCAGAGGCCATGCTCTGCGCAGACGTCCGCGATTTCATTGATTGGATCGATCGCGCCCGTCGAGACCGTACCGGCAGTCGCGATCACGGCGATCGGTTTGTGACCGTTTGAAATGTCGCGCCTAACGGCGGAGCGAAGCTCATCGACGCGCATTCTGAGGGTGACGTCGACCGCCACGATGCGCACGGCGTCCCGCCCCAAACCCATCATGTCGGCACCGCGCGTGTTGATATCGTGAACCTGCGACGACGCATACATCGTGAGCGGCGGACCGGCGCGCGTCCCGAGCTCGCGGATCGACCAGCCAGCCCGCGCATCACGCGCCGCCTTGAGCGCGATGAATCCGGCCATCGCGCCGCCTGACGTCACGTATCCACCGGCCGTCGGCGGGAGACCTAACCGGCTCGCGAACCAGCGGCCGAGGTGCAGCTCGATTTCGGTCGCCGCGGGCGAGAGGCGCCAGCCACCGACGTTCTGATTTATCGCCGACGCGATGAGATCCGCTGCCGTACCGGGAACCGTTCCGGCGCCCGTGATATACGCCATGAATCCGGGATGTCCGGTGTACGTGGCGTGCTCCAGCACGATTGTTTTGAGAGCCGCCATGAGCTCTTCTGTCGATAGCGGCTCGTTAGGTATCGGTCGCGTGACGGCCGCTCGCACCTGCTCGGCCGTCGCTCGACCGCCGACTGGCATCGACGGCAGCCGTTCAAGCAGCTCGCCCCACAGCTCTACGATCCGCCCGCCGAAGGCTCGAGCACGGTTCGCGTCCCAGGCGAGATCGCGCACTGCTGCGATCGGCGCCTGACGATTGTGATGTCGTCTCTCGACTCCCGTATCCTGCTTTTGCATTGCGATGCTCGTTGTTGTGGCCCGCCCATAAATGTCGTCCCCACCGCAACACGTAAGTTGCGGCAGAACCCATCAAACTGCTTCCGTTTTCGTGCTAATCCTCGAACGCGTCCATTGGTGCCCGATCAAAGGGGTCTGACCCCTTTGATCGCGCGATGTCCTGCCAGGGAATCTGGGGCGAGCGGTAGTAATTCACGCCGAGGATGTTCCAGCGCGGCGCGTGCGTCGCGATGCGCACGCGGAAGGATTCCCAGCTTCGCGTACTCTGTGGCGTCCAGGCGACTTCAGCGAGCGCTGGCAGCCGCGGAATCGCCAGATACTGGAGCGCGGTCATGTTGCGCAACGTTTCGGTCCACATCGGTGCCTCGATGCCTACGATGTTGGATTCAGTGACGCCCTTCATGAATGTCGCCGGATCCCAATCGTAGGCATGCTGCACTTCGATCAATCCCGCCCACGTGAGGCCAAGCTCCGTATTCCTGTCGTACTTCATGTCGAGATACGTGCGGCTTCCGGGCGAGAGGATCACCTTCGCTCCGTATTGAATCGCGTGCGCAGCAACCGAATCCGTGGCCCACGCCTGCGCGATCGTCGTCGGACGAAGGCGTGTATGCGCAATCTCTTCCCATCCCACCATTTGCTTTCCGTGGCGCGCGATGATGTCCTGCGTGCGTTCGACGAACGTGGCGTAGTCTTCCTTACTGAGAATTGGATTCTCGTCGCCGCCCATGTGGAAGTAGCGCCCTGGAGTGAGCGCGGCGATTTCGCGCACGACGTCGTCGACGAGCGCGTACGTCTCTTCCTTGTTCGCGCAGAACGTGCTCCAGCCAACTTCGGTGCCTGTATACAGCATCGGGCCGCGTCGGCTGCAGCTCAGCTCCGGATATCCGACAAGCGCCGCGTTTGTGTGGCCCGGCATGTCGATCTCGGGGACGATTGTCACGAAACGATCCTGCGCATAGCGGACGATCTCGCTGTACTCGTCCTGCGTGAAGAAGCCGCCGGGACCGCCACCGACCTGCGTGCTGCTGCCTAACGCTGTTAGCTTGGGGCGCGACTTGATCTCGATGCGCCAGCCCTGATCGTCCGACAGGTGCAGATGCAGCACGTTCATCTTGTACAGCGCGAGCAGATCCACGTACTGCTTGATCTCCTTCATCGTTAGGAAATGCCGAGCGATGTCGAGCATGGCTCCGCGCCACGCATAACGCGGCCGATCCGTGATGCGGACTGCTGGCACCGTCCAAGCCATCGGCGACAGCGCCATGTGTGATTCGATCTGTGGCGGCAGCAACTGTCGCAGAGTTTGTGTGCCGTAGAACAATCCGGCTGGTGTCGCGGCCGTAATGCGCACCGAGTCGGGCGACACGATAAGCCGGTATCCTTCGGCGCCAACCTCTGTGTCCGCCGAGAGCCGCAGTGCGATGGCGCGACGAGCCGACGCTCCGGCGGTCGAGACCGGAATCGCAAAGCCTGTCGATGGTCGCAGGATCGCAGCGAGTTGTTCTGCGATGCGCGCGGCATCAGCGTTGCCGCCGTCCACGACGATGCTCGCGGAATCCGTGAGCACGAAAGCCTCGCCCGGACCCGCGGTGAGAGAGACCGGCTCGGGAACGACGAGTGGCGCCTGCGGGCCGCGCGCTTGAACCGGCGCAGGGGTACCTGTACGTGTCGCGGGGGCGCACGCGGAGAGTAGTGCGCAGCAGAAGCCGAGAAGTGCCTTGCGAGTATGCATTCGCGGGAGCCGAGTGAGCGTGATCTGAACAGTAATAGGCCTAACGCAACACGAAGAGCACGGTTGGGTCGAGCGGATATCTGCCGAAGCGACTTCCGTAAATCGCGAGCCCGCCAGGAAGCGCGTCGTCAACCTCCAAGCGAATCACGAATTCGCCGGACCGCTCTGCGTGCGCAACTGCACCGGCAGAAATCGGAACGCGAATAAGCTGTCCGTATGATCCGGCTTCATGCAGGTGGCCGTCGCGTGGCTGTGCATGCCAACTCAAGATGCCGCGCGAGTCGGCGGGATCGTCCGACAATTCCCAGCGTCCCGCGAGTTGTCCATTGACGCGCACGGTAACGGCGCTCGGGAATGGCGTAGTACTTGTCATCGGATAGCTGTTGGGGTTGCGACTCCTGTCGCGAAAGCCGCCGCCGCGCATGTAGTCACCCTGATCAGCATTGGTTGTGTCGCGGTCCTTCCCATTGAGTCGCTTCGCTGAAGCTTCGACGAGGAATGTCGCGCTCGCGACCTCGTTCGCACTGAGACCTCGGGGCCACGGGATTTTATACTCGAAGAAGCCGCTCCCTGCCCCATTCAGCTTGCGATCACCCAGCACCTTCCACTGCTTGAGCGACCAGCGCGCATCACGTACCTGGGTGGCTGGAACGTGCGCGACGCGCACGCGACGGCCGTCGGATATCGACGCGGCCGCCGCCGGCTCGGCGTCAACCACGAACGTTGTGAAGTTACGCTGAAGTACGCGGCCCGCTGCGTCCTCGAGGCGAACGGCCAAGACAGCGACCGCTGGTTCGTTAGGCATGCTCACGGCGAGCGGCGACAGTGCTTCCGCCATCCACGGCCGATACGGCACTCGCCTCGTGTAAGTGCCGTAACTGCGCTCCTCGCCGAGCGCGTTCCAGCCGCGCAACTCGGCGTGCAGCGTCAGCGAATCGCCGAACGGCTGGCCGCTGAGGTACGATGCGTACAGCGGCACGTCGACGCGCTCGCCCGGTCGCACCGACAGGCTCAGATCGGGATCGCCGACGGCGATGTATAGCGGCGAGTGCAGATCTCGCAGCGTCATCCCGTCGACAATTGCACCGAGTCCCGTCTCTTTCCACGTTCTGTCGAAGCGCCAGTAGCCGTTCCATTCGTTGATGACATCGTGATGCTCGGTGTAGAGCCAGCCGGCGAGCTTCGGATGACGGCGGAAGGCGTCGACTGCGCGATGATAATCCCAGCTCCAGTCGACGTCGCCCGTGCTCCCTTCGTAGCCCCAAACGTTGCCGAACTCCGAGTTCAGCATCGGCTGACGCGCCTGACGCCACCCCGATTCGAAGTTCCACGGCGATCCGGCAAACGTGCTGTCGCTCAGTCGCCCCACGTGACTCTCCCAGCGCCAGCCGGGCAGGTAATCATGCCACGTATTGAGGTCCGTCTCCGTGTGGCCTCTTCGGCAGCAGGGCGAGTTGTCTTCGACGAGGCGCGTGGGGTCGAGCGACTTCGTTAGGCGGTAGACGCTCACGACCTTGCGTTGCGTCTCGGGCAAGTAGCGCTCCTGATCGCCCGTCTTTGTGTGAAGACCCCACGTCTCGTTGAACAGCACCCACGAGAAGACAGCCGGATGGTTGTAGTCGCGGTCGATCATCCCTCGCAGCGCGAACTCATGCTCGCGAAACGCAGCCGAGTCGGGTGGACCCCACCAGTTAGGCACATCTGCCATGATGAGCACACCGAGGCGGTCCGCCCAGTACAGCTTGCGCGGCGCTTCGATCTTGATGTGCTCGCGCAGGCCGTTGAGGCCGATCTGGCGCGCGCGCAGAATCTCCTCGCGCAGCACGCTGTCGCTCGGAAATGTGTAGTACCCATCCGGGTGATATGCCTGATCCAGCGCCAGCTGCAGGTAGACCGGCGTGCCGTTTATGGCGACGTACGGATAGTTCGTTCCAGGTAGGTCCACGACGGAGATCGAGCGCATGCCGAAGTACGTCTTCACCCGATCTTCGACGACGCCCTCGCCTGAAACGCTAGCTGTCACCTCGTGCAGGAATGGATCCTCGAGTGACCAGCGGCGCGCGGCAGGCACCGGCACTTCGATGCGTGCTGCCGAAGCCCCGCGCGCAATTCGCGTCGTGACGTCCGGCTGACCAGTGCGGTTCGTGAACGTTAGGCGCAGCGTGAGGTCCCGCGGCGCCGTCTCGCGCAGGCGCACATCGACGGCCACGCCGCTCAAATCCTGCCGCGGCGTGAGGTGGATCGATTCGAGTGGCTGTGAGCCGCGCGCCTCGAGGTAGACCGTCTGCCACATCCCGCGCGCCTTTCCGTACCCCTGTTTCCCCTCGAGCTTGAACTGATGCGCCGTGTCATCAACGCGCACGGCGAGGCGCTGCGCCTGCCCCACACGGGCCAGCGGCGTCAGCTCGAAGGCGAACGGAGTGTACCCGCCCTGGTGATCGCCGAGTTTTTGTCCGTCGAGCCAGACGCGTGTTTGCCAGTCGCTGGCGCCAAAGACGATGAAGATCCGTTTACCACGCCACGATTCCGGGATCGTGATCGGGCGGGAATACCAGCCAATGTCGGCGCTGTCGGGAACACCCGAAAGCAATGATCCCCACGAGAACGGTACAAGAATCTGCAGCGTGCCGGGTAAAGCGCCGCGGGCCCAGCCGGCTCGCTCGCCCTCGTTAGGCGCGTCGAAAGCGAAGCGCCAGGAACCATTCAGATTGAGCCACTCGGCGCGCTCGAAGTCAGGGCGCGGGTGCTCCGGGAGCGGGATCGTTGCCGGCGCTGGTTTTTGTGCGCTCAGCGCGGTTGAGACTACTGCGAGGTAGACGAGACTCCGCCCTAACGCGTGCGGCAGGACAGCCACTCGCGCGTCGAGCCGTCGGTTTGTGCTGTTCATCGTGTGAGACACTGAGTTAGAATGTCGCGACGCGGCCCGATGTCGGCCACTCACAACAATCATGTTGACGTGTTGATGTTCTCCCGCTCCCTGTCCCCTGTCCCCTGTCTCTGGTCCCTTTCCCCGGGCTTCCGGCTGTTTGTCGCCGCTGTATTGGCAATTTCAGCGAACAGTTGCCAGACGAAGCAGGCAGACGTTGGCGAAGTCTTCACGACGCGCACGCTGGCCCTTTCGTATCTGCGGCGCGGGCAACTGCCTGAAGCCGAAGCGCAGTTTAAGAAACTGATCGCGCTCGTCCCAGACGACCGGCTCGGCTACGCCAACCTCGGTCTCACATATTTGCAGGGAGCGCGCTATCGCGAGGCAGAAACGCAGCTGCGCCGCGCGCGTGAGCTCGATTCGACGAACGCGGAAGTTGGGCTTCTGCTGGCCAAGTTGTACTCGCTCACCGGACGTGCCGACGAGGCGCGCAGGACGATCGAACAAATACGCGACACCGCCGCGAACGGCCGCGCGTTGTACGCTCTCGCCGAGCTCGAAGCGGAGCAAGCTGACACCCCCGCGCTGCGCAGATACGAGGAGCGGCTCAGGCAGGCACTCGCCGCGGCTCCAGCAAACATCGCGATTCGCGTTCAGCTGATCGACGTGTTCGCGAAACGAGAGCACCTCGACAGCGCTTTGCGGCAGCTGGAAGAATTGCGTCGCATTCCACCTGAAGCGCCACAGGAAGTGAGACCATACCTAACGAGTGCCGTCAGGTTGCTGCAGGACGGTAAACTCGCCGAAGCACGAGCCCCCCTCAACCGATTCCTGAGTCTCGTCAAAGGCACGGTTCCATATCAGGCGTCGCTGGATGAAGTGAAGTGGGCCGAGGCACCTCTTGTGGGGCGGCCAGTATTGACCTTCGCGGCGACGCATTTGATCACGCTGCGCGGCGTGCGCGAGAGGGCGACGACAGACTCGGTGCAATTCGTCGATGTGACAGATGAGGCGGGGCTCTTCGATCCACGCTCGCGCACGGCGGCGCGCAACGCGCCGGCAGCGACAGCTGGTGCGACTGCGCTCGCCACTGGAGACGTGGACGGCGACGGCGACGACGACGTGTTCGTCTCGTTCTGGTCGCCCGAGCAGCAGATGCCGGTCGCTCATCTCTATTTCGTCTCGGGCGGCTTCGCGCGCGACATGACAGAGCGGGCCGGCATTTCACTTCCAAATGGGGCCGCATCCGCGACGTTCGCGGACTTCGACAATGACGGCTGGCTTGACTTGTTCGTTATCGGCGGGGCTGGACGCGCCCACCTGCTGCGCAACCGCGGCAACCGCCCGTTCGAGGACGTGACTGCCAAAGCCGGCATTGGCCAGGTGAACGGGGCGCGCAAGGCGCTCTTTGTGGACCTCGATCACGACGGCGACTTGGATCTCCTGCTCGCCGGACGTCCGCTCGTTGTGTATCGCAACAATCTGGACGGCACGTTCACAGAAGCGGCGGCGAGTTTCGGTTTGGCCAGCAAGAGCGCGGGCGACGCCACGTTTGGCGATTTCAGCGGCGACGGACGCATCGATCTGGTGCTGCCTAACGAGCAAGGCGTGACGTTCTTACGGGGCGCCGGCGCGCAAGGGTTCAGCGATGTGACAGCGGCGAGCGGTCTCGCGACGGGCGGGAATGCGGGCGCCGTGACGGCGGGCGATTGCAACAACGACGGTTTGGTCGACCTCTTCGTCGCTGGTGCGAACGGTACCGCCATCTGGCGCAACAAGGGCGACGGCAGCTTCGCGCTCGATCACCGCTTTAGCAGCTCGCTGCAGCAGCTGCGCTCCATCGCCCCACTCGCAGCCGAGTTCGTGGACTACGACAACGATGGCTGGCTCGATCTCGTCGTCGGTGGCAGACCTCAGAAAGCTGGAGAGCCCGCGCTCTTCGTCTTCCGCAATGGCGGCAATGGCGCCTTCGCTAACCGCTCGACGATCATCCCGCACGCCATCCGGTTAGGCGGGGCGAACGCGCTGCACGTGACCGACATCGATCAAGATGGCGACGAAGACCTGCTACTTACTGACCTAACGAGCACGTCACGTCTTCTCCGCAATGAAGGCGGAAACAGCAACATGGCGGTGCGCGTGGAGCTCAAGGGCCTCCGCACCGGCAGCGGGAAGAACAACGTTTTTGGCGTCGGCGCGCGTCTCGAGCTCCGAGCCGGTGAGATCTACCAGACCCGCGTCGTGACTGGACGGGTCACACACTTCGGTCTGGGGCCGCACCTCAAGGCCGACGTACTGCGCGTGGAGTGGCCTAACGGCGTGCCGCAGACAGTTTATCTGCCCGGCACGGACCACGACGTCGTCGAAGCCGAGATGCTCAAGGGGTCGTGTGCGTTCTTGTACACGTGGGACGGCACCCGTTTCAACTTCGTGACCGACGTCATGTGGCGTAGCGCGTTAGGCATGCCGCTGGGTCTCATGGGCAGCTCCAGCCGCTTCGCTCCGGCCGGTGCGTCGCAGGAATACCTGCGCATCCCGGGCAGCGCACTCAAGCCTCGCGACGGCCGCTACGTCCTGCAATTCACAGAAGAGCTTTGGGAGACGGCGTACACCGACGCGATCAAGCTGCACGCTGTCGATCATCCGGACTCTGTGGAAGTATTCGTGGACGAGCGCTTCGTCCCGCCAGGCCCTGTGGAGATGCGCATCTTCAAGGTCGTGCGCCCACGCGCTCCACTCTCGGCAACGGACGAGCGCGGCAACGACCTGCGTCCCGCCCTGTACGCGAACGACGCGGTGTACGTGTCGAACCTAACGCCGTTGCAATACCAGGGTGTTGTCGAGCCGCACGATCTCATTCTCGATCTCGGTGAAACAGCCGGCCAAGCTGGCACATTTTTATTCTTGCGCGGCTGGATCTATCCGACCGATGCAAGCATCAACGTCGCGTTAGGCCAGCAATCGAGCGTGAAACTGAGTCCCCCGTCACTCGAGGTCTTCTCCGACGGAAATTGGGTCACAGCGATCCCCAACCTCGGCTTTCCTTCGGGCAAAGACAAAACGATGGCGATCGACTTGAGCGGCAAGTTCCCAACGGGCGATCATAGAGTGCGGATCCGCACCAACATGCAGATCTACTGGGATCAGGCGTTCATCGGCCGCGATGTACCCAGCGTTCCTGTTAGGGTCACGGCGCTCGCACCACTCTCCGCCGATTTGCATTACCGTGGCTTCTCGCGGATGTACCGCAAGGGCGGTCGCTACGGACCGCACTGGTTCGAGTACGACGACGTGAGCCCGGAGTCACCGTGGCGGCGCATCGAAGGTGCGTTCACGCGCTTCGGCGACGTGCTCCCCCTCCTCGGTCGACCGGACGACATGTACGCCATCATGGGGCCAGGCGACGAGATGACGGTGCAATTCGACGCATCGTCGAACCGCGCGCTCGCTGCGGGCTGGACGCGTGACTTTCTTCTATATACAGACGGATGGATCAAGGACTCCGATCTCAACACGGCACTCGGTACAACCGTAGGTCCGCTGCCGTTCCATCAAATCAAGGAGTATCCCTACGCAAGCGGCGAGTCCTACCCTAACGACGCCGTGCACCTGCGCTATTTGAGGGAATACAACACTCGCGTCTCCACGCGGCGCTGATCGTAGAAGTCACCTGCAGGAGCAAACCGTTCGGATGCTGCGGTCAAAGAACTTGAACCGTGGGAGCCGGAGTCACGCCTCGAAGCGCCGGTAGCGCGGCCACGAGCTGATCTCGGCTCATTCCGAATAGCGCGTGGCGATCGACGAGCACGTCGAGATCCACGGGATACAAGTTATGCCGAAGTGGATCTGCTAACCCTGCAACGTTGCGCGGCGCGATCGCCTCGCGCACCCAGTTCGCATAACGCCGGCGATCTTCCGCACTTCCCGTTAGGCGTGTACCCTTCGTGATGTCACAAAGACGCGCGCAGCTTTCGCGGAGCAGCGGCTCTGCTTGCGTGTCGCCGACGCCGAGGAAGCCGCTCCACGCCAGGGAGTCGGACGCAACGAGCCGCTGATGCGCCTCCGCGTATGACACAATCGCGAAGTAGATCATCGCATGCGCCGCGAAGAGATCGAAGTGAGCCATCGCGTCGTACGACGCGGCCACGAGCCGGTCTATTTGGTCGGCTTCAACCGCGAGGAGCGTTTCATATCTCGCAAGCTGACCCCGGTCCGGGAGGCGCCTGCCACCCGCAGCCGACTCGAAGGCGAGCGCGAGCCGCTCGACGGCACGGAGCCCCCACGCGATCCCCGTGGAGAACAATGGGTCGACGAACGCGTACGCGTGCGGCAGGAGCGCCCAACGATCACCAACAGCCTGCGTTAGGCGATGCTGAATGCGCGGTACAAAGCCAATCGGCATGACACGCTTTGCATCGCCGAACGCACGCTCGAGCGACGGATAGCGCGCGAGCAGCGCGCGCCAGAGCGCAGGCGCGTCAACCGGCTGCGCCATCTTCAGGTCAGCCAGGCCACTCGGCGTCAGCGCGAATCCTGCGCTCGTCACGCCATCGTCGAAGCGGAGACTGTACATCCAGCCTTCGTCGATGATGTGATGCACCGCGGCCCAATCATCCGGATAAGGCCCTTCCGGCAGGCCCGGGACGACCTCAGCCGTTAGGCGTACGCCATCAAAGTGGCTGAAAACCAGCGCGGATCGCGTCGCGGTGCGCTCGAGGCCCGATGCAATCGCGAGCTGCCGCGCCAGAAAGCCGCCTGGTCCGGACGCGTCGATCAGGAAATTGGCGCGCAACTCGAACGCTGCTCCCTCTCGCGCCCCCGTTAGGCGCACACCACCGAGGCCGATCTCCGCCTTCGTCAGCTCTACGAGGTCGCGGTAGTCCACGCCCGCGTCGATGGCGCGACCCACGAAGTGATCATCCACGTCCGCGCGCATCCAGTGCGAGTCGGAAACGGCGGCGTGCGGACTCGCCGCCACGAGCAGCCGTTCCGAGTCCAGCCCGTGGTTTGCAAACGCTTCGCCAGGATGATGCCGATAGAATGTGAACCCGCGTTTCAGCCCGCGGCGCAGCTCCGGAAAATGTTCGAGCCAGCGTCCATGTGCGGCCAGCTGGTAGCAATCGTCCAGGCCGTAGCGTCGCGCCAATCGCTCGAGCGAGAGGTTGGCAAGCGGCGTCGTCGATTCGCCGATCGCAAAGCGCGGATGCTTTCCACGTTCGAGCAGCACGACGTCGTAACCCAGCACCGCGAGCACTCGCGCCATGAGCGACCCGGCGAACCCGCTGCCGACGATAGCGACTTCGCAGCGGCCGATCAAAGGAGTCTGACCCCCTTTGATCCAGCCGAATCACACTGCGAGCAGGAGACGCGCGGCTCAGGACGACCGCCCACGTTGACGCGCCGCAGCCGCTCGATCCGCGCGGCGCCGCAGCCGAAGCAGTCGACAAGACGATCCACATCCCAGAGATCGGCGCAGACGACAGTGGGAGCAAACGTTAGGCACTGATCGACCGCATCCTCCAATTCCAGCAGCGTCGGTGGAGTGAAGTGCCCTAACGATTGAAGCCGCTCCAATGCTCCATTGCCGCCACGCACGGGAATGATCGACACGAGCGATGCGCCTTGCCGCGCGGCGTGCTCCACGGATCGCACCGTCCATTCAACCGATTCATCAGCCGGAACGTGCGGCGCTCCGAGCAGCACAAAGACGCGCAGATCGATCTCGTTATGCCGAAGGAAACCCGCTGCTCGATCGAACGTCGCCAAATCGAGACGTTTGTTGAGTCGCTCGGCGGCAACAGGATGGATCGTCTCGAGCCCAATAGCGATCTCCAGCTGCCCTTCGATCCGCTCCGCGAGCTCGAGTGCCGGCGGACCGACCATGCTCGCGTGCGACTCCACAGTCACGGCCGCAAACGGCGCAGTGAGCGAAGCGATGACCGGGATGTCATCCGCTGGGACGGCGCGCTTGTCAAAGAAATTGCTGGCGTTGTACAGCTTGAGCCGATCCGGCTGCGCTGTGCCATTCAGCGATTGCAATACAGTTGTGATCTGCGCGGGCAGAGCGCCGCGCGGCGTTGGTCCATCGATTGTCCAGCGCCACAAATCACAGAACGAGCAGGTGAATGGACACTCCGCGCCGGCAAGGAAAACCGTCAGCCCGCGCTCGATGGTCCCGTTAGGCCTGCGCTCCTCGTCGATCTGAGTTCCGTGCGCGTGCCACGGATCCACAGCCGGCTTGGGCGCGCGCAGGCCGCGGATGCTGCGATCGTCGACTGCCATGATCACACAGACGCGGCGTGAAGCGACTGGAAGTGCTGGCGGTAGTGCGCCTCGTTACGCGCCCAAAGGCGTGGCACCTGGCCAGGGGCCACTGATCCATGTTGGAATCGTCGCTTGGCGAAGATCGGCATCTCGACTGAGAGCACCTGGCGCACGCCGCGCGCGACGATCTCTCCCTTGAGCGCATACAGCCGCTCGTGCGATCCACCTGTCAGTTCGGCAAACGGGATTGCCTCGGCGACAGCTATGACAGCTGGACGCGTGTACGGACTGAAGCCGACGAACCCGAGCTCACGCGCGCACGCGTAGCTACGCGCGCACGCACGGCTGTATCCGCCTGAGTACGTGAGCGAATGCTTGATTGAATCGACGCCCCACCCTTCCTGATACAGCATGCGGTTGTTGACGACGCTCCGGATCGTGAGCTCCGCGTTCTCCTCGATTGGATAGTCCTTCAGGTTTTCGTCGCCGCCATCGCCGTCGACGAGTAGTCGCCAGGTCGGGTAGCGCTCGCGGATGCCAGCGAGGAGCGCGAGGTTCACGGCGGCGCACTCGACGTCCAGCGCCTTGTAGTCCTCGATGACGGCGACGGCGCGCATAGGATCGAGCGCGCTCGATGGAACGTCGACACCCTCGCCGAGCATTTCGAGATCGACGCGGGCGAGGAACTCGCGCGCGTGCCGCGCGTCGTCACCGCCGTCGTCCACTGAAAGTGTGAACGCTTTCAGACGAGCGGGCGACTTTCCGTCATCGATCAACAGCTTGTACAAGCAGAGCAGAACGGCGCCGCTGTCGATACCTCCGGAGAACGGAACGCCGATCGGCTCCGCGTCCTGCGCTGCCAGCCACACGCGCAACTCGTTGTACAGGGCTTCGATATAGTGCCGGCCGATTACGTCCAGGTCCGTTGGGAGTACACCGAGCGGTGGATCAAAAAAACGCCGATGAACGGGGTTCGGGTCCGGACATCCGATGAGGCGCAGCGTCGTAACGTGGTGCGCCGGCACCATGCGCGTGTAGCTCGGGTGGAATTGATCGAGCCAGCCGCGCCGCTTCAGCTCCGCCGCGATCTCGTCAATGCGTTCTGCAACGAGCAAAACCGGTCCTTCCGCCGCTTTAGCGAGGAAGTACCGCAGCGGACGATCCAGGCTGCGCGCGAGCACGACGCGATCTCCATCCTGCACAGCGAGGGCGAACGAACCATCTATCTCAAGAACGCTCTGAGGATCGGGGGTGAGGAGGAGCTGACGTGCCGCGTCCTCGCTGATGTTCCAAATGCGCTGCGACTCTGAAGAAATCAGGTCGACGATCTTCGCAATCGATTGCGGAGCCACAGAATCATCCCTCGTGCTTGTGATTCGAAGATACATGCCGCCGGAAGTGACTCAACTCACCATGGCGCGCAGCGTGTCCATGCCTAACGGCCAAGGTGTAAATGCAGACGAAAGCTTGACAAGTTCAACTTGGAACCATAATAGAGGGCGTTCGGTGACTTCCCTCTCTCGGAGGGAGCATACGCGGCTGCTCCATCGTCTCGCTGGACTGCTGTGCCTGGGGGGCCCGCTTTCGTCCTGCATGTCGACTCACGTCGTCACGCAGGCCGAGCCGAAGGCGTCGACGGCCGACCCCCAAACTGTGTATTTGATTATCCGCAGTGACGACGCGGGAATGAGTCACAGCGTGAACATGGGTCTCAAGAGACTCATCGAATCCGGCCTCCCTGTTTCAATCTCAGTCATGTTCCCGACTCCTTGGCACCAGGAGACGGTAGAAATCCTGAAGCAGCACCCCGCGGTCTCTGTCGGTATCCACCTAACGCTAAACTCGGAGTGGAAGAATTACCGCTGGGGCCCCGTGTTGGGCCGAACTGCGGTCCCAACTCTCGTCGACGAAGAAGGGTACTTCTTCTCCACGGCTGCAGCACTGCATCGCAAGAATCCGAATCTCAAGGAAGTCGAGAGCGAGCTCCGGGCGCAAATCGAACGTGCACTCCGCTCCGGACTCAAGATCGACTACGTCGATTACCACATGGGTACCGCAATTCGGTATCCGGAATTCCAGGAGATCACAGAGCGGCTCGCGCGTGAACATGGCCTGGGCATGTCAACGTACTTCGGCGAGCCACGGCACGATGCTCAGTATTCGGCCGCACCAAAAGACAAAGGCGATAGTCTCGTCGCGATGATCAATCGCCTCGGACCAGGCTTCAACATGGTCGTCACCCACGTCGGCATCGACGATGCGGAGCTTGGTGCCCTTCTCGACATGAATACCGATGGTCCACTCCCCGACATGAGCAAGAACCGTCAGGGGGAATTGGACGCGCTCACTTCACAGCGATTCCGCGATGCGATCAAGGCCCGCAACGTCCAGCTCATGACGTATCGGCAGCTGATCGAGATGCAAGGTCTGAAGAACATGCGTCGGCCGGTCGAGTGAAACCCCCTTGCGATACTGGGAGGATTGCCATGAAGAAGCTGCAGTTCGTTAGGCACGTTTGGCGGCATCGACGTTCTCACCGCTTTCATGTTGTGGGAATGACCCTGCTCCTGATGCTCGGTCTGAGTAGACCAGTGTTCGCACAACCGATATCAGTTACTGGCACGGTCACGTCCGCGGGCGGTGCGACTTTGCGTGGCGTGACAGTGCGCGTGGTGGGCAGCGATGTCGCGGTGCTCACCGGTGCAGGCGGCAAGTACAGCATAACGGCACCATCGGACGGCTCACTGGCCTTCACGCTCCTTGGGCAGCGTCCCCAAACCGTGCAGGTTGGCGGCCGCCGTCAGATCGACGTCACGATGCAACAGATGGCCTACCTCGAGCAGGTGGTCGTTACAGGCTACTCCGAGGAACAGCGGCGCGCCGACATCACAGGAGCTGTCGCGAGCGTCAACATCGAAGCCGCAAACAAACTCACAGCGGCCAGTCTGCTTCAGAAGCTTGATGCGAACGTGACTGGCGTAACTGTTGACGCGAGCGGCTCACCCGGCTCACGCAGCACGGTTCGCATCCGCGGGATCAGTTCGTTCCAGAACAACGATCCGCTCTACATCGTCGACGGCACTCCGGTTCAGGACTCGTACATCAACTTCCTGAACCCTAACGACATCGCGTCCATTCAAGTTCTCAAGGATGCGTCGACCGCATCGATCTACGGGTCGCGAGCGAGCAACGGCGTCATCATCATCGAGACGACGAAACGCGGATCCGTTGGACCGCCGCGGGCCACGCTGAAAGTCCGCACAGGCATCGCGAGTCCGACGCGCGGCTATGATGACTTCCTCATTCTCGACGCGCTGCAGTACCACGAGATCCTCAAGCGCAGCTATGTGAACGCCGGTTTGCCCGTTCCGACCAATGTTTACGGGGACCCCAACAATCCGCGGGTTCCCAGCTACATCTGGCCGAACAACTGCAATCCGAATCCTTGCTCGACTGTCAACGAGGCGAATTACTCCTTCCCCAACAACTTGATCATGAAGGGGAGCGCTGGGACGAACTGGTGGGACGCCGTCTTTGGTTCCGCGTTCGTTGGTGATTACAACCTCGATGTGACCGGCGGCGGCTTAGACAACGCGTACGCCCTTTCCTTCGGCTACTTCGATCAGCAGGGCACGGCCGCCTACAACGGCTTCCAGCGCGGCAGCGTTCGCATCAACACGCAGTTCACCAGAAAGAAGTTGGTCTTCGGTGAGAACATTTCCCTCTCACTGGAGAGGAGTAACGGCGGGATTCCGAATGACCCGGGTGGGTTTGCCGAAGATGGCATCATCGGGAAGAACATCCTGATGCAGCCGGTCGTTCCGGTCCGCGATGTTGGTGGCAACTTTGCGTCGGGCAAAGCGGTCGGTCTCGGCAATCAGAGCAATCCGCTCAAATTCGCCTGGGGCGCCAAAGACAACGTCTCGAGAAACGACCGAATCTTCGGGAATCTGTTCGCGGGCTTTGACCTCACTCCGCAAATCACGATCAGAACCCGGCTCGGATTCAACATGGGTCAGGGGTCCTTCACGGGCTTCGCTCCGATCATTCCTGAAAACTCGGAGCCAAACTTCACAAACAATCTCAACGAGAACGCGAGTCGATTCACTGATTGGACGTGGAGCAACACGATCAAGTACGGCAAGCAGTATGGCAGCCATAACGTTTCCTTGTTCTTGGGACAGGAAGCGAACAGGCAAACCAACCGCTTCCTCGCGGCGGGAATCAGTAACCTCATCAACACGGATCTCAATTCTCGATTCGTGCAGGATGCTCTCGGTGACGCCGCTACCAAGACCGTCACCACGATCGGTGGGGAGAGCGCGTTGTTGTCAGTCTTCGGAAAAGCGGACTACAACTTCTCGGACCGGTATGTCGCGAGTGTCACGCTCAGGCGGGACGGATCCTCGAACCTCAGCCCGGATCATCGCTGGGGAACGTTCCCTGCGTTCGGCCTCGGATGGAGAATCTCGCAGGAGAAATTCCTTGCCAATAACAAGCTCTTCTCCGACGTGATGCTTCGCTTCGGATGGGGCGTTACCGGTAACCAGGCGATCCCCTCTGGACGCATCGTTTCGCAGTTCGGCGGCAGCCGAGGAGATACGTACTACGACATTGGTGGAACCAACAATACGGTGACAGCGGGGTTCCGTGAAACCTCGTTAGGCAACAAGGATCTGAAGTGGGAAGAAAACAAGTCCACGAACGTCGGGGTCGACCTCGCGCTGTGGGACCGCAAGGTTGACGTCGTGATCGATGTGTACAATCGCGAGACGAACAACCTGCTCTTCGACCCGCCGATTCCGGCGACGGCCGGCATCGCGGCACCGCCGATCGTCAACGTTGGCAAGATGGAGAACCGCGGCATCGACTTCTCGATCGGTCACCGCGCCAGCAATTGGAGCGTGAGCTTCAACGGAAGTCGCTACAAGAATAAGATCGTTCAGATCGATGGCGTGCAGGACTTCTTCTACGGTCCGATATCGACGCGCTTCGGCAATCAGGTCATCAACAAAGTCGGTAATCCGATCGGTTCGTTCTATGGCTATCAGGCCGACGGATTCTTCAGCGACGCGGCTGACATCGCCGCACATGCGCGGCAGGACGGTGCTGCGCCTGGCCGTATCAAGTTCCGAGACACCAACGGCGACGGACAGATTACCCTCGCCGACCGGACGATCATCGGAAGCCCGCATCCTGATCTGACGGCTGGCTTGGATCTGTCGTATCGCCGCGGCGATTGGGACGTGAGCGCCACGTTCTTTGGAACGTTCGGCAACGAAATCTTCGACGCGCAGAAGGAGTACTACGTCTTCCGCAACTTCTCGACGAACGTCAGAAAAGATCTGCTGACAGACTCGTGGACGGAGCAAAACAAGAACGCCAAGTATCCGCGGCTCGACGTCAACGACAACTTCAGCCGCGCGATCAGCAGCTTCTACGTCGAGGATGGCTCATACGTTAGGCTGCGCAACCTGCAGCTTGGGTATGAGGTCCCGCCGAAATACCTGCGCTGGATTCCAGCTGCAAAGCTCTATCTCCAGGCCGAGAATCTGTTCACGCTGACGGGATACGACGGGCTCGATCCCGCGCTCCCCGCCGCGAACATCTTCGGCCCGGCCGGCGACATTCGCGATCAGTATCGCGGCATCGACCGCGGATCGTATCCGAGCAGCAGGACGTTCAGCCTCGGCATCATCACCAACTTCTAGCAACCGCCAAGGACAACGAGACGATGAAAACCTCATCGAGGAATCCAATGGTTCGCTGGACCGCGCTCGTGATTCTTGCAGCAGGCGTGAGCTACGGTTGCAAGGATTTCCTGGAAGACGCAGCGAAACCGCAAGGCACGTTGAATGAACAAACGCTCCAGACAAAGGCTGGAGTCGAAGGAAGCCTCATCGCTGCGTACCGAACGCTCGACTGGAACAATGGCGTCGGCGGCGCTTGGGGAAATGCCGCGAGCAACTGGGTCTGGGGGAGTGTGACGAGCGACGACGCCTACAAAGGCTCCGAGGCGAGCGACCAGCCGCCCATCAACGACGTCGAAGCGTATCAGTGGGCGACCGCTGACGCCGAGAGCTACCTGAATGACAAGTGGCGCGGCGCGTATGAAGGCGTCGTTAGGTCCAACGCGACGCTGCGTCTGCTCAAGAATGTCACAGCGGCGAAGCCAGGTGAGATCTCCGCTGCTGATGCCGCGAGCATCGAAGGCGAGGCCCTATTCCTTCGCGCGCACTACACCTTCGAAGCGTGGCGCATGTGGGGCAACATCCCGGTCTACAAGGAAACTGACAGCGATTTCCGTAAGGCGAATTCCACAGCTGCCGAAGCGCTGGCCGAGATCATCAAAGACCTCGATGCGGCGATAGCGAAACTGCCGGTAGCGTCGCGCAATGGTCAAACCGGACGCGTGAATCAGTGGGTGGCGAAAGCGTACAAGGGGCGTGTTCTGGTATACGGGGGCCAATTTCCCGCCGCCCTAACGATTCTGCGCGAGGTGAGAACGGCCGGACCGTACGCCCTCGAATCGAGCTACGACAAGGTGTGGACCGGCTTCAAGGACCTGGAAAACGGAAAAGAGACGATTTTCGCCTATCAAGCATCAATCAATGGGGGAGAGCCTAACGGGAACGACTCCAACTATGGCGAACGTCTGAATTTCCCGCACGGCGGCAGCACGCTGGAATCGTGCTGCGGCTTCCATCAGCCGTCGCAAAACCTCGTCAACTTCTACGCGGTTGACGCTCAGGGGCTGCCGCTCGCGCTGACCGATCCGAATTGGAACGCGCGCAACACCAACCTCACGGCGGCTACGATCATTCCAGTCGATCCACGGCTCGACTGGACCGTTGGTCGCGATGGTGTGCCGTACAAAGATTGGGGCAAGCATGCTGATACCTGGATCAGAGCGCCCGCATACGGCGGTCCCTACAGCCCCAAAAAGAACGTGCATGAGAAGGCCAGCGGCGCGTCGAGCTCAGTTGGCTGGGTTCCAATTCAGCTCAACTCCGTGAACATGCACCTCTTCCGCTACGCTGACTTGCTGCTGATGCTGGCCGAGGCGGAAGTTGAAGCAGGTGTGCTCGAGAACGCGCGGACGATCGTGAACCAGATCCGAGCACGCGCAGCCGTAACCGCTCAGGGTCCGGGAACCGATCGCGCCACGATCGCTGTGCCGATCAACGATTCCAGAATCACCTGGGCGAACTACAGAGTCGGTCAGTACACGACCCCGTGGACAAGCCAGGCCGATGCTAGAACGCGCGTTCGTTATGAGCGCAGAGTCGAGCTGGCGATGGAAGGTCAGCGATTCTTTGATTTGCAGCGCTGGGGAATCGCCGAGGCAACGCTTAACGCGTACCTCGCCGCCGAGAAAACGCGGCGACTATACCTTGCCGCCGCGGCACCGTTTGCAACTCGTCATCGCTACTATCCGATCCCGGCGATCCAGATCGAATTGAGCAAGGTGTCAGGGGCGGAGCGGCTAAAGCAGAACGCGGGTTGGTAATACTCGCAGCGCTAGGGGTAGGGATAGGAAGATAGGAGCAGCGTTAGGCACCTACCTCCTGCCCCTACCCCTATTTCCTGATCATGAAAGCTTGCAGTGAGTCGTTCGCATTAGCGACAATCAAGGCCTGGCCGGTGGGAGTTCTGACGAGCGCCAGGCCTTGAACATTCAAGGGAGCAAGGAAGCCACTCTCGCGCGGGGACACGGGAGCGAAGTGCCCTTTCCCGTCCCCCTTGAGCCACAACCCATTCCCGGCATCTGCCCTCCCCGTATTCGGCTCCGCGTCGTAGAGGTTCCCCGCCACGAGCAGGTCGAGATGGCCGTCCCCGTCCACATCGTTAGGCACGATCGCCTTGAGTGGCGCGATCTGCGCCAGACTTGGCAATGCGAACTGCTCGAACGTCCCGTTCCCGGCGTTGTGCAGGTACACGCTGGCGAACGTATCCGTCTGGTAGTGCAGCGCCTGTTTCAGCGCCGCCGCTCCGAACGCATCACGCATGGACACCCTTGCGAACGCGCCATATGTCGGGAAGCGCAGCGTCAGCGGATACATGGCGCTGCCTAACGGTCCCAGGCTCGTGATCGGATACTCGACGCCGTCGATTTCTTGCGTGAGAACGACGTTGGTGGTCCTATTGCCTGTGAAGTCAGCCGCATACACGCCGAACTTGCTCGCCCTTGAAGTCGAGTAGCCGTAGTTCAGCCCCAGGTTCCCCGCGATCAGATCGATGCGACCATCCTTGTCGAAGTCGCCCGCGGCGAGACTGAACCACCAGCCGCGCATCGGCGGCAGGCGTGTGGACTTTGTCACGTTATGCAACCGCTTTCCGTCGTTGCGATAGAACTCGATCGACATCCATTCGCCGACGGTCACCAGATCCAGCCGTCCATCGCCGTTGAAGTCCACCCAAACGGCGTCGGTGACCATCCCGCCAGGCTGCACGAGCTCCGGCGCAACCTCTTGTGTCACGTCCGTGAAGCCTCGGCCGTTTCCACGCAGCACGTAGCTGCGAGTTGGATATGGATAGTTTTGCGGGCTCAGACGCCCGCCCACGAAGAGGTCGATCTTCCCGTCGCCGTCAAAGTCTCCGGCGCGGACCGTGGCTTTGCTCGTCAGCATGGACGGCAGCGCTCGGATGTCTTTCGCGAACCTGCCATTCCCCTGGTTGATATACAGACGATCCTGCAGCAGCGCGGAACCATTCGTTAGGTGATATCCGCCGCTCGCAACGTACAAGTCGCGCCGTCCGTCTCCGTTGGCGTCGACGAAGAGCGCGCCCCAATCTTCCTGCGCCTTGTCAGCCTCCCATGCCTGGCCGTCGGCCGCCGACACGAACGTGCCGTTCTTTTGTTGAATGAAGAGCTGTCCTGCGAATCGCGCCGCACCGCCAACAAAGACGTCATCCAGGCTGTCTCCGTTCACATCGCCCACAGCGAGCGCCGGACCCTGCCTGGAAATCATGTACGGTAAGAGCGGCTGCGAGCTGTAGTCCAGCAGCGCGCCGACCTGGTGCTTGCTCGTTAGGCCGATCTCTGTGCCGAGTGGCTCGAAGAGTCGCTCGGTAGCAGTTGGCGACCGCGTGTCTATCTTCGCCATCGCATCCGACTGCTTCACGACCACGAGTCGGTCGACGTCGAGATCCGTCAGGACCTGGTAACGCCCGTCAGGCCACAGCACCTCGAGACGCTCGACGCGTCGGATGTTACCGAGTCCGAACTGCACTCGCTCGTCGCTTGACGACATGTAGCCCCTGTACGGGCTCTGATAGATGTGCTGCTTCTGTCCGTTGGCCGTGAGGATCAGGTGCGCGCCGATGCCGCGCCGATTCGGCGACTCTCCCTGGAGCGTGACCTGCACGTAGTGATGCGCATCGTCCGCGCTCGGAGCGACATTCTCGTAGACGAAGGCTGGAGCGTCGATGTTGTTCACCACGAGATCGAGCTTGCCGTCGTTATTCAGATCGGCGTATGCAGCGCCGTACGAGAAGCCCCGCCTGGCGACGCCCCACGCCTTGCTCTTGTCGCTGAACGTTAGGTCGCCGTTGTTCTTGAAGAAGTAGTTAGGCTCCTCGTAGCTGTGGAGCGCGCCCAGCATGTCTAGTCCAATTCGACGCGAGCGCTCGCTGTCGCCTCTCCGCACACCGAACATGGCGATCTGATAGTCGAGATCGTTGACAGCTTTGGGATAGCCGCTGCTGATGAAGATGTCCTTGAAGCCGTCGTTATCGAAGTCGGCGAAAAGCGCGCTCCAGCTCCAGTCCGTCGCAGCAATGCCGGCGAGATGAGCGACGTCGCTGAAGAGGACATCACCCTCCGTTGTGAGTCCGTTACTGAGTTGCAGCGTGTTTTCGGAATAGTCGATGCGAAAGCCTCGAGCGCGCGACTCCATCAGACTCGCGTACGTCAAATAGCCGGTCGTGCGTTTGCGACGACTCAGCTCGCGCGGCATCATGTCCACCTGCAGGATGTCGGGCCAGCCATCGTTGTTGAAATCGGCGACGTCGACACCCATGCCCGCATAACTCGAATGCTTCAGCCAGCGGGCCGCCTTGTTCGCGAATGATCCGTTCCCGTTGTTGACGTACACCACGTCGTTAGGTGTCCCATCGTTCGACACATAGATGTCTGGCCAGCCGTCTCTATTGAGATCGCCGACGACGACGCCCAGGCCATAGCCCGCCTCGCGCAGGATCCCCGCTTCCTGCGAGACATTTCGAAACGAACCGGCGCAGGTGTTCCGGTAGAGTTGGTTGTAACTCCCGGGCGTATCACCGCGGATGGCTGCGGGGTGTCTCGTCACTTCAACGCGCGAAAAGTCCGCGGGTGAATTGTTGAGCACGAAGAGGTCGAGACATCCGTCGCCGTCGTAGTCCAGGAACACCGAGTGCGTCGTAAACCCTCTGTCGTCGACGCCGAACTGCGCCGCTGCTTCGGTGAATGTGCGATTCCCGTTGTTGAGGAACAGCAGATTCGCGCGCTCTTCCGGCTGCGACCGCTCGCGACCGGACACCGACACGTAGATATCGAGGAACCCATCGTTGTTGATGTCCACAATCGACGCACCGGTTGCCCAGCGCTTCGTACTTACGCCGGCGGTGCCAGTGATGTCCTCGAACCGCATGTTCCCTTTGTTCAGGTACAAGCCGCTCGAAACCATGTTGCCGGCGAAAAAGATGTCCGACAGTCCGTCATTGTCGATGTCGCCAACGGCAACGCCGGCGCCGTTGTAGACATAAACATCCGTCTGAACGTTCAGCGAATCACTCGTTGTAATCGTGTTCGCGAATGTGACGCCGGTCTGCTGCGGAGTCAGGAGCTTGAATAGCGCTGGCTCCCTATCCCCGGTGCCGCAAGCAGCGAGCGACAGAAGTGCCGTTAGGCACGCGCCGATTCGACGTATCACGCGGCGTCGCTGCGTTTCACTGCTCTCGCTCAACTTTCCTAACGTTGGACGCTGAGATATGGCGTCGCTGTTCGGGCAATGATCGCGAATTCGGCCGTTGTCAACGGGATGAAGCGGAGCACGTCGGCCCAGCCGCGACGCGGGTCAGCGAGGTCCGAACCATAAACAACGCGGCCAACTCCGATCTGTCGGATGCGTTGCGCGAGCCGCTGTTGAAGGTCCGCTGCCTGCCCGGCAAAGACGATTGTCGTTAGGTCAAAATAGAGATTCCTGGTCGCGGGATCCTTCCGCGCGATTGCATCGGCGAAGGCCGCGGCTGCCTCATCCGTCGCCTCGTCATATCCTCCCCACCCGGCAAAGTGAGCGATTTGTATCGGGATGTTCGGCGCTTCTGGAAGCACCTCGCGGAGAATGGTCTCGACGTCTTCCTTTCCGTAGGGCCGGAGGCGCGGCCGCATGTGAACCACGACTGGCAATCGTTGCTCGTTCGCCGCTCGAAACACGCGCCGGAGCTGCGCCAGATCGTCCGGCTTCCGCAGATCCACCCCGGAATTAGCTAAGTGAAGCTTGAGACCGTGTATGCCCGAATGCTTACCGCATCGTTCGACTTCCTCAACGGCGTAACTCTTGAGTGGATGCAAACTGCAGAAGGCAATCAGCCGCTGGGGATACTTGGCAGCCTCGCTCGCCGCCCAATCGTTTTCAGCGCGAACCCTCGCGTACTCATCAGCGATCGGCAGTTTTTCGGCGCCGGGCATGAGCGTCGATCCGAACCAGTACGCGACTGACAGAACCAGCGCCCGTTGAATTCGCGCCGAGTCGAGCTGCTGAATCAGCTGCACGGCGGTGAACGCCGCACCGCTTGTCGAAGTCGGCGGCGGTCGATTCGCGCGCAGGAATGAGGCAATGAGCCAGCCACCGTTCCGGCGACGAAGTGTGAAGGTCACGCGCGCCACGTCTCGCGCGACGCTTGAAGAGGCATCGCTCAGCGAGCCGGTCACCGTAGCCACGGAATCTTCTGCTTCGAACTGATGCGCTCTGACTCTGAGTTCTGCGGGACCAAAGTCGCGAGCCGCGGAGAGGATTGCCTCCCGGCCGCGAACCCAGCCCGTGGGTTGCGACATGAGGCCGTCGTCCGTGAACAAGGCGGCGTATGCCGAAGCGTCTGCCGATTTCGTGGCTCGCTCCCACTCCCGAATCATTCGATCGATTTCGGTGGGGAGTTCCACCGACGGCAGCGGCGGAACGACGAGAAGCTTCGCCGATGATTCGCTCACCAAGTGGGCGTGATAGTTCCCGAGTGGCGCAGGCACTGCCCGCTGGGCGGCCGATCGATCGGCGCCGAGTGCTAGCAGTGCGAGGAACAGCGCGGATGTGGCTCGCATACGCGCACGAAGCTGCGCGCCAGCGTGCCTTCTCGCGAGTGGGTTCTATCCCCTATCCCTACCCCGACGCCTATCCCCTGCCCCCTATCCTACTCCGCCCTAAGCGCGACGAGCGGATCCACGCGCGCCGCGCGCCGCGCGGGTACCACGCTCGCGAAGGCACCTACGACGAACAGCGCGAGCAATGAGCCGATGAGCGTGCGTGGATCTGCTGGCGCGACGCCGTAGAGTTGCGCCGAGATCGCGCGTGCGCCACCTAACGCCAATGGGACCCCGATCACCGCACCGACGGCTACCACAAGGAGCGATTGCCGCAGCACCAACCAGATTGCTCCCGCCGCTCTCGCGCCCAGCGCCATGCGCACGCCTATCTCGGGGGTGCGAGCAGTGACCTGATAGGCCATTACGCCATACACGCCGACCGCGGCGAGCGTGAGAGCCAGCGTTCCGAACAGCACCGCAAGAGTCGCGGCCAGGCGTTCGCGTACAAGACGATCGTCGAGGATCTGTGCGATCGCTTGACTGTCGCGAACATTTACGCCTGGCAATGCAGCGCGGACCGCACTGCGAACTGCAGCCGTCATCGCGTTAGGGCTGCCGGAAACTCGCGCGACGAGAATGAAATAGTCCCACCATTCCCATTGCTCCATCGGTACGTACAGGGAGGCTTCGGCCGGCGCTCTGACGTCGAAGTATTTGACATCAGCCGTCACGCCGACGACGAGCATCGGCTCCCCGTCGCCCAACGGGATGAGCGTTCCCAGGGGATCGCGCCCAGCGTAGTACTTGCGCGCGACCTTTTCGCTGATGATTGCGACTCGTTGTGCGTCTGCCTTATCGGCGTCTGTAAACTCGCGACCCGAGCGCAGCGCGATTCCAGCGGCTTTGAAGTAGTTAGGCGTGGCGCCCGCAAAATGCACTAACATCTCCTCGCCGGGACCCGGCTGGTAGCCGGGCACTGTGATGATCCGCGTTGAGCCGCCGGCATGAATGAGCGGGGCTGTGGAGCCAATCGCAGTCACGTTCACGCCCGGCAATGCACTCACGCGCTGCAGCATTTCCTTGTAATGCGGCCGCAGAGTTGTGTACGGCGAATCGCGCGTCTCGATGTTCGCGACAACCAGGTGAACGGAGTCGAAACCGCCTTGCAGGTTCCGCAGATTTTGAAGAGTGGTAACGAGCAGAGCGGCTGTGGACACAAGCAGCAATGCAAGCGCGACCTGCACGGCGACGATGGCCCGGTCCAGCCGTCCGCTGCTCGGGCTTCGCCCCGCGCGACCGCTCGTCTCGCGCAGACCTGCCACTGGATCGGATCGAGTGGCGCGAAGTGCGGGCAGCACACCGAAGATGCCCGTGCACAAAACGGCGGCGGCAATCGAGAACGTGAGCAGCTGCGACTGCGCTCTGACCTCGATGAGGAGTCCGATCGGTCCGATTACGTGCGGCGGCACATAGTGAGCGATCGCCCGCGTCCCCCAGATTGCCAGGAGGAGTCCCAGGGCCGCTCCTGCCGCCGCCAGCAAGCCGCTCTCGATGAGCAGTTGCCGCATCAGTCGCCGGCGCGACGCGCCTAACGAAAGCCGCACCGCCAGCTCGCGCGCTCGCGCCGTCGCTCGCGCCAGCAAGAGGTTACCGACGTTGGCGCATGCGATGAGCAGCAGCACGGCGACGCCTCCCATCAGCGCCATGAGGACCCGTCCGTACTGTTCCCGTAAGTCCAGCTTGGCCGAGGGAATGCCTTGGCTGATCCCTATGAGCGTCGCATGCTCTGGGCTGCTCGGTTTGTCGCCCCGGACGATGTACTGTCCGTGCGCGCAGCAGTTGCTGAACGCCGCATCGACGGCACTCTGCGCGCCCGGTAGCTCGTTAGGCTTCACGCGGGCCACGAGCATGACAGGCGTTCCGCGCGGGGCGCGCGGAGCCGCCCGTCGCAGCCCGGCGATAGAAAGTGGGGCCGCGATGCCGAAATTCCCAGGGAATTTCAGCCCTTTGAAATCCCGTGACGTCACGCCCACGACGCTGAAGATGATGTCGTTCATCCGTACGCTGTGTCCTAGCGCCACGCGCCCGTTGCCGAAGTACTGCTCGGCGAGACCCTCACTGATGACAGCGACTGGCGACGCCGCAGCGACATCGGCGGACGTCAAGAATCGGCCCGCTACCGGTGTGATCCCGAGCAGCGGGAAAAATTCGCCATCGACAAGCTGGATCTCACCGACACGATCTGGAGCGCGACCGCCGATCTCGAGCCGCTGCACAGCGGCATACGTGAAAGCGGCGATGCGCAATCCTGATGCATTCTGCAGCGCTCGATATTCACCTTCGGCGAAGCTCAAGGCTGCTCCCTCTTCCTTCGTCAAACGCTGCAGGGAGACAAGCTCTTCTGGATTCGGAACGGCGATGGGTCGCAGCATCAACGCATAGAGCACGCCGAAGATTGCCGTATTCGCACCAATCCCTAACGCGAGAGACAGCACGGCAACGCTGGTGAAGATCGGCGATCGGCTCAACGTGCGTAATCCGTACCGCAGGTCCTGCATCGTTGTGTCGATCCAGCGCAGCGCCCCCAGATGCCGCATCTGTTCTTTCACGAGCGTCGCATTGCCAAACTCGCGGCGTGCGGCGAAGCGCGCCTCCTCTTTTTTCTTGCCGGCACTGCCCTGCTCCAGCGCAGCGAGCGAGTGGTGGAATTCAATTTCTTCAGAACGCTCTTGGTCGGCAGTGCGCGAGCGCAGAAGGCTGCGCAGGCGAAATCGGATGGCGTCGACGAATGACATTTGTCACGTCGGCTTGAGTACGCGCTTGATAGCAGCGCATACATGCTCGAATGCAGACACCTCGGCGCCGAGCGCACGGCGTCCTGAGGCCGTGATCGCGTAGTAGCGTGCGCGGCGTCCAGTTGGACTCTGTCCCCACTTCGAAGTGACCCAGCCGCTCCGCTGAAGTCGCTCGAGCGCCGGATAGAGCGAGCCTTTCTCGATGCGCAGCACGTCATTCGACGTCCGCGTGATGTGCTGCGCGATCGCGTAGCCGTGCATACGGCCGATTGTCAGCGTCCGCAGGATCAGCATCTCGAGAGTGCCGGGTAGCACGTCACGGCGCGAGTTGGCAGCTTCGGCTGGGCTCATGGATAGGCAATCTGACTATGATGGATAACAATCTTTCCATCAGAATGGTTGCGGTCACTCCGATGAGGAATGAGACCGGCTTTTCGCTGTAATCGAGGGACTACCTCAACCGGGACCGATATATTTCCCGCCATGCTTACGCGACGAACGTTCCTTCAATCCGGCGTGGCGGGCCTGGCGCTCCCCGCCTTCCCCTCCCTTCCCTCCATCCCATCGCCGCCGAGCGATGCGGCTGCCGCGCACTCGCAGGATGCGCTCCCTCCGCTCGATCGGCCACGCGGATCGCCGGACGTGGTCGCTCGCGACGAAGCGTATTGGCGACGCGTCGCCGCGTACTACCGCGTCTCGAACGAATTCACGAACCTGGAGGCTGGCTACTGGGGCATGATGGCCGCCCCCGTCCTCTCGACCTACAATCGCCACACTGAACGCGTCAACCTGGAGAGCTCGCACTACGCGCGGCGTGGCTGGGATGCAGACCTCGAAGTCGCGCGGCGGCGAGTCGCGGAGTTTATCGGTGCCGCGCCGAGTGAGATCGCGTTCACACGCGGGGCGACCGAAGCGCTCCAGCTGCTGATCACGCAGTACAACAAGCTGCGTCCTGGCGATGTCGTTATGTACGCCGATCTCGACTACATGGCGATGCAGTACGCCATGAATTGGCTCGCCGAGCGCCGCAGCGTAACAATCGCACGCCTAACGATTCCTGAACCGGCCACACGCGACAACGTGCTCGCGGCCTACGCGGACGCATTGACCGCCAACCCGGGCGTCCGGCTGCTCCTCCTGACGCACCTGAACAACAAGACCGGGCTTGTGATCCCTGTGAAGGAGATCGCGACTTTGGCACGATCGCGCGGCGCCGACGTGATCGTGGATGCCGCTCACTCCTTCGGTCAGATGGACCTGACCCTGGCCGGTCTCGAGGCGGACTTCGTCGGCCTCAACCTGCACAAGTGGTTAGGCGCACCGATTGGAGTCGGCGCGATGTACATCAGGGAGAGCCGGCTCGGCGACATCGATCGCATGCTGATGGACGAGGCCTCGCCCGCCGCGAGCATCAGCAGCCGCGTGCACACAGGCACCGCCAACTTTGCCGCGTACCTCTCGGTGCCCGCGGCCCTCGATTTCCACAGCGCGGTGGGTCCCGCGCTGAAAGCGGCGAGGCTGCGTTACCTCCGCGATCGGTGGGTGACTGCGGTCCGTGGAACGGCGGGCATCGATGTCCTAACGCCCGACGACGCCGGGATGGTCGCGGCGATCACGTCGTTCCGCCTGCACGGTCGCGGCACGCGCGCCGAGAATCAGGAGGTCGCGCGCGAGTTGCTCGAGAAGCATCGCCTCTTCACGGTGTGGCGCACGGGCATCGCGAAGGGAGACTGCGTTCGAGTGACTCCCGCGCTCTATAACACTCCCGCCGACGCCGATCGCCTCGCGGCGGCTCTCACGTCGATCGCCGCGCGAGGTTGACGGCAGCACAAGTGCACGAATGCGGCTGGCAAGGATTGCTATTCCGCGGCAATCGGCTGTTGTGGGCCTAACGCGATGTTCCAGAGATAACCCTCCGGATCAGCGAAGTAGCCGGAGTATCCACCCCACTCCGCGCCTTGCGCCGGCTTGGCGATCGTGCCGCCGGCACGCTTGGCTTCCTCCAGCACGGCAGCGACGCGGGCTTCGGAGCTGACGATGTAGGAAAGCGTGAAGCCCGCAAAGCCGCCACCGCTCGCCGCGACGCCTGCGTCACCGGCGAGCGCATCCAAGGGGAGGAGGCCGAGCAGGGACGAGCCGCCATTGATGCTGAAAGAAACCCAATCACCCTGCTCGTACTGGATCGGCCAACCAAGTCCTTCAGCGTAGAACTTCTTCGCTCGGTTCACGTCTTTGACACCAAGCGTAATCCCGCTCACATGCGGCTTCATCGTTAGGTCTCCTGTTTCGTTCGGTTGCGGTTCACGTTCCTCGATCCCCTGACGAAACCTGACGCGCGAATGTGACCGACTGCCTAGGGAGGAGCCGCGTGTGCTCACCGCTGCCCAATGTCCTCGCTCAGAATCGGCTTCACATCGATGATCGGCCTGCCGTGCACAGCCTCGAGCTGCCGCGCGCGATCGAGCCACGTAACCACAATGATCTCGTCGCCTACCCTGAGGCTCCGCAAAGCATCGAGAACACGCGGCTCGAACACGAGCCAAGCCGCCGGCGCCCCTTCATCGGCTTGCCTTGGTGCCGCATCGAGATCGATCAGTGGAGACTCGACCCGTCCGATTGCGTGTAACTCAAAGCTGGTCACGTTAGGCGCTCGTCACTCTACGCTGCGGCCCGCTCGGCAACCACGATCCGTCGCCTCGCGCCGCTCTCCAGCATAGGCGTGCCGAGCATTCGGCTTTGCGGTCGCAGTGCCCACGACACGACCGTGAGGCCCGCCAATACTCCTGTTGCGATGAGGTGACCCGCGCCATCACCCAGCGCCACGTGCGATACAAATGCACCCGTCATGTTGAAGAAGATGCCGGCATATGCCCATTCCTTGAGCCTCGGAAACCGTGGTGCGAGGAGAGCAAGGCCTCCGAGCACCTTCCAGAAACCGATGATCGTTACGAAGTACAGTGGGTAGCCCAGGTGTACCATGCCCTCGACGTTGTCGGTCCTGCGCACAAGCTCCGCCAAACCGCCAGACAACACGGCGACTGCGAGTATCGCTGTCGTGGCCCAATAGGCAATCGGCTTTGCTCTCATAGTGTTCTCCTGTCACATTCGGCTGAGTTTCATACGTCAGTGCGATGACGGAAACAGGCCAAGGAAATGTGACGGAGAACGAGAAGGAGTGGCTGGCTCGGCGGTTCGAAGCGCATCGCACACACCTGCGCTCGGTCGCCTACCGCATGCTGGGGTCATCGATCGAAGCGGACGACGCCGTTCAGGAGGCGTGGCTGCGGCTCAGTCGAGCGGAAACGATCGGTGTCGAGAACATGGGAGGATGGCTCACTACCGTCGTCGCGCGCGTATGCCTGGATATGCTCCGGTCGCGCAATGCGCGCCGTGAGGAGCCGTTAGGCCCGCACGTTCCCGAGCCAAGCGTTAGGCCCGATGATGCAGCCACACACGAAGGTCAGTTAGCTGACTCGGTCGGTCTCGCGTTGCTCGTCGTGCTGGAAACGCTGACGCCGGCGGAACGCGTCGCGTTTGTACTGCACGACATGTTCGACCTGCCCTTCGACGAGATCGCGCCGATCGTTGGCCGCTCGGCGACGGCGGCACGCCAACTCGCGAGCCGAGCTCGCCGTCGCGTGCAAGGAGCCGCCAAAACTCCTGACGCCGATCATGCGCGTCAGCGTGCGGTCGTCGATGCATTTCTCGCTGCCTCACGCGGCGGCGATTTCTCCGCGCTTCTCGCTCTGCTGGATCCCAATGTCGTGCTGCGAGCAGATGCCGCCGCGGTGCAGATGGGTGCGACGGCCGAAGTTCGTGGCGCAGCGGATGTGGCCAAAACGTTCGCGGGACGCGCGCGCTTCGCTCAGCCGGCGCTCGTGGATGGGGCCGTGGGACTCGTGTGGGCACCAGGCGGTCAGCCGCGTGTCGTCTTTGGCCTAACGATAGAAGATGGCAAGATCCTCGAGATCGAGCTGCTCGCGGATGCCGAGCACTTGGGGCAGCGTGACTTGACGCTGCTGGATGCTTGAATACGGAGTGAACGTTCGGCCCGCCGACCAAGCAGAGATTGATCAACTCGCCAGGATCTGGTACGACGGCTGGCAGGAGGCGCACGCCGAGATCCTCCCGGCTGAACTTGTGCGGTTGCGCACGCTTGAAAGCTTCCGCGCGCGACTTTATGCAGCGTTGCCGCCGCCGAGCGGGAGTCATGGTTCATCACCCGGAAACGCCGGATGGGATCTACGAGCTCGAAGTGTGGCGGTATGAAAAGCTTCCAGCGCACCGACAGCGGCGGCGTTGCTCGTTTTACGACGGTGCACCCCGGTTGGTATCGGGGTCGCGCGGTGCACATTCACTTCAAGATCCACACTGAATCGTCGCCGAATCAGGCGTACGAATTCACGTCGCAGCTGTTCTTCCCGGAGTCGGTGACGGATCAGGTACACGCGCAGGCGCCTTACGCGTCAAAGGGTCATCGTGACCTGACAAACGAGCGGGATGGCATTTACCGCCAAGCCGGCGATACGCTGCTGCTCGCTCCGACGAAGACAGCTGAAGGCTATGCCGCCACGTTTGACGTGGGCCTCGATCTATTGGATGCTGCAGTGGGAAGGCCCGATCGCAGTCGCGGTCCAGGCGGCCGGCCGCCGGCCACCTAACGGCGGAGCATCGAGGGCCGTTCGGCTGCCGTAAGCGATGGAAGCCGCCACTCGTTAGGTGGCGGCTTCCGCGTTCCGCTGAGTGAGTCGCCTGCTAGCGCTGTAGCTCGCGAGCAACTTCTTCGAGTCGGTCGTAACTGAGCGCCGCACCCTTCTCCATGCCGCTCTGGAGCACCATGTCGCGCGTCGCCAACGAGTCGTATTTCGCCGTGAGCGTCATCCTGGTCTTACCCTTCTCTTCTGTGAGAACGACGGTGCAGACCGACGCGTCTTCGGGCTTGGCGGGTGGAAATGGCGCGTAGATCTCCGTGAACACAAAACGCTCCGGTGGCTTGATCTCGCGATACTCACCGTAGAATTCCGCCTCTCCCTTCGGATGCCGGGCGATGTAGTGCCACTTGCCGCCGACACGCACGTCCCCCTCGGCAACTGTCGAGTAACCCTCGCCCATTTGGCCCCACCAACGCTGCACGTGTTCGGGCTTTGTCATTACGTCGAAGATCACTTCTCGCGGAGCGTCGAAAAGGCGCGTTAGGCGGATTTCGGTGTCCGACGGCGTGGAGACCTTGAAGGTCTCGCTATTTACGGCGTGGCTTACGGGCATTTTTCGTCTCCTTCGTTTTTAGAGTGTGTAAGTAGCTGTCGAGGCGATCAAGTCGTTGCTCCCAAAGCGTGCGGTACCGCTCGGCCCAGTCCGCCACTTCTTTGAGCGGAGCCGCTTCCAGACGGCATGGCCGCCACTGTGCTTCGCGCCCTTTGCTGATCAGCCCCGCGTTCTCGAGCACCTTCAAGTGCTTAGAGAAGCCGGGGAGGCTCATCTTGAACGGTTCGGCCAGCTCGGTGACCGTCGCCTCCCCGGTGGCGAGCCGAGCGAGGATCGCGCGGCGCGTGGGATCAGCCAGTGCGGCGAACGTGCTGCTCAGATGATCGGTGACCATGTGTATTCAACCATTAGGTTACTTAACTGAAAGGTTAACTAAAGAGCCCGTTGTGTCAAGCCTGGGGCCCGGGTTTCTATATTTCGCGCCAATATGCTCCCCGATCCGAACGCCCCCCTGCGCGACCGCGTGCTCCAGCGCGTGGTTGAAGGCGAAGCCGAAAGCTCCGCAGCTCTGCGCAAGGCTGCGTTCGAAGGCGCAGGTCTTTCGCCCGACCTCAAGCCACTCATCGAAAAGGTGCACGCTCACGCCTGCAAGGTCACCGATGAAGACGTCGCGAAAGTCCAGCACGCGTACGGCGATGCGACTCCAAGGTCTGTGATCGCCGACTACATGACAGCTCCGATCAGCGAGCAGCTCCGCGCGATGCTGAGACTCCTCGAGCGGTGCACGCTGGAACCAGATCGGCTGACCCCTGATGACGTCCGTGTCGTACTCGACACCGGTGTCACACGCGAGGCTATACGTGATGCGTTCTACGTCGCGTTCCTCTTCAACACCTACGACATTTTGGCCGACACGTTAGGCTGGGAGCTTCCCGACCGGCGCTACTATCCGAAGGCCGGCAAGTTCCTATTGAAGAAGGGATACCTTTAGGCGCGCAAAGGGGTCTGACCCCTTTGATCGAGCCTATTCGCTCTTGAGCGCTACGGTGGGATCGACGCGCATCGCGCGCCAGGCCGGACCAAGTGTCGCCGCCACGGCAGCCATCAGCAATGCGGCGCCTACAATGGCGAATACAATTGGGTCGCGTGCTTTCTGTGCAAAGAGCAGCGGCTCGATCCACTTCCCCGCCCAGAGCGCGATCGCGCCGCCGATCGCGATGCCCGTCACGGCGAACGCTACGCCCTGCCCCACAACCATTTGCATCACGTCTCGCACGCTCGCGCCTAACGCCATGCGCACGCCAAGCTCATGGCTCCGCTGCGCGACGGCATACGCGATCACGCTGTAGAGACCGATCGCCGCGAGCCCCAGCGCCAACACGCCGAACGCGACAAACATCTTCGCCCCGAACTCCCACGACCGCTGCCTTGGGGCAACAAGCTCGCGCAGCGGCAGCGCGCGCACAAAAGAGGATCCCGGCATCTCTTGCACTAGTCGGCGGCGTAACACGTCGACGTAGTCCTGTGCGCGCCCATTCACGCGTACAAGTAAGCCGTAAAAGCGGCCGCCGAAGACCGCGCGGAAGTGCTCCCAGGGGACGTAATACCAGTTTTCCGAATCATTCTCGATTCGGCTTCCACGCATATTCTCGGCAATCCCGACAACGGTCATGTATGGATTGCGCTCTTCGCCGAAACGGACAGTCTTGCCTAACGGGTCCTGGCCCGGCCATACGCGCTCGGCCATCGCCTGGTTCACGATCACTACCGGCGGTGTATTGGCCCTGTCCTCCGGAGTGAAGCCGCGACCGCGTAGAATGCGAGTCCCCATCGTTTCGAAGTACTGCAGAGTTCCAGCCTGGAGCATGTAACGCTGGCCACGGCGGATTCGCGCGGTATCGGCACCCGGATAGTAGGGCGCACCGCGCCCCTCATTCCCTCCAAACGGGATAGACGTCACGAGCGTGGCGCTCTTAATGCCTGGTGTCGAGGTCGCGGCGTCTACGAGGCGGGCTCCGAGCGCATTTTCCTCGGCTGGCGTAAGCCGCTCGCGCACGCGCGCCTGTACGACGATAACGGGATCGACGTCATAACCGAGCCGCGTTGCGCGCACGTTGTTCAGTGAGCGTACGAACAGCCCGGCGCCCACGAGAAGTATGACCGACAGTGCGCCTTGAAAGAGCAGCAACGCCGTGCGTGCGCGCGAACGCCGATACGTGCCTTCACGCACGCTGGCCTTTAGCGATCCGGCCACATCATGCCGAGTGCCCGCAAGCGCAGGCGCTAACCCGGTGAGCAGCGCCACAGCGAGCGTAACCGCGGCCGCGAAGGCGAGGGTGCGAGCGTCCTTCGCAACAGCAACGGACTCAGCGCCGTGTAGGAAGAGCGCTCCAAGCACGCGACTACCCCACACAGCAAGTGCAACACCGACGAGGCCACCTAACGCAGCGAGAAGAACGCTTTCGGTGAGCAGTTGCTGCAGCAACCGTCGCGTCGAGACGCCCAATGCAAGACGCATTGCCGTCTCACGGCGACGCCCCGCGGCTCGCGTCAGGAGGAGGTTCGCAACGTTGGCGCACGCGATGAGGAGAACGACCAATGCCACACCCATGACCCATGTCGCCACGCGCGATTCCGCGCCGGCGTCCGGTCCGCGCGCAGTGTGAACAGGCGCTGCGAATGCCCGTGCACCGGCCGCCTGCGCCGTCGGCCAGCTCTTGTACACTCCGAGTTCTCCTTCAACAGCCCAGCTGCGTTGATAGGCCGTCGTTAGGTCACGATCGGTAGTCTCAATGCTGACGCCAGGCCGCCGTCTCGCGAACATGGTGAGCCAAGTCCAGCCGTAGTTCTCGTAAAATCTGGCGTCCCGCGAATGCGCGAAGGTTGTAACCGGGATGTACGCCGCGGGTGGCTGCTCCTCGCTAAAGCCGCTGAACCCGCGAGGTGCGACCCCGATAATCGTGTACGGCACCGCGGCGAGATACAGTGTCTGGCCGAGGACGTCAGCCCTGCCGCCATATCGGTTCTGCCAAAAGTCGTGGCTCAGAACGGCGACCTGCGCGCCGGTCGGCGTTGTGTCTTCCGCGGCTACGACGAAGCGCCCGATGACGGGCCTAACGCTGAAAAAGTCGAAAAGCGTCCAGCTCACCGTCGCGACCTGCATCTCCTGCGCATCGACTCCAAGACCAACGTCGATACCGCGTTGCGAGAACACGGCGGCCTGTTCGAGTGAAGGGGTGGCGCTCAGCTCGAGAAAGCGCTTGTACGCGTGACTGTTGTCCAGCTGCAGCTCGCCGTTCCACATGTATTGCAGCATGACGCGATGCACACGATCGGGGGCGTTGAGAAACGCCGGCGGGCGGAAGAGCAGACGGTCCACGATGCCGAACATCGCCGTGTTGGCGCCGATGCCGAGGCCTAACGCAATGAGCACCGGCGCCGTAAAGCCCGGCTTGGAACGCAGTCCGCGCCACGCGTAGCGCATGTCCTGCGCGACGCTTTCGAGTGCGACCGTGCCGCGCACGTCGCGCGTGTCGTCCTTGATGCGACTCACACCGCCGAATGAGAGGCGGGCCTGGCGCTCGGCGTCGCCGCGGCTCATTCCCTGTCGCACGAGCTTCTCGGTCTCTCGCGCGATGTGCTCGGAGAGCTCGTCGTCCAGTTCCTGCTCCATGGCGCCGCGTTTGAAGATGGCGCGCAGGCGAAACCGCAAATCCGAGAACATGGGGCCTTCCCTTTGTGCTTCTACAAGAGAGTATAAAGTGCTCTTGTAGAAGCGCAAGGGAGCCGACAGCAGCGTCGCGCCTTGGCATCCGACGCATGTAGTGCCTCACCGAGCCGCACAGCTGGGTCGAGAGGCTTCCGTGTCAGGAGAGGGCCAGTATTGTTCGCATGCTGACATCCGCCCCGATCATGATTGCCCTGCCGTATTTCGTTAGGCCGATCGCTCTCGCCGCTCTGTCGGCTGCGCTCACGAGTGCCGTAGCCGGCCAGACCGCGCGGCCGCTCACGATGGACGACGTGTTCGGCATCCGGACACTGACGACGGTCTCGCCTTCCGCGTCGGGCGATTGGATCGCCCTTGTAGTCCAGCGGTCGTGGGCTGAATCGCCGGCCTATCGTCCGTATGACATGATGGGCGACGATCAGGCGGACGTTTGGCTGCTCGCCAAGGGTGGAGGTCCCGCGCGTAATCTCACGCGTGGCGCCGCGGGCAGATTTGGGTACTGGAACCCTGCCTGGTCGCCTGACGGTCGATACCTGGCGGTCCTAACGACAGAGTGCAGCGCCAGCATAGGGCTCGCGCTGGTGAACGTGCGGTCGGCCGAACGAAAGTGTCTGTCAGACCGGGCCGTCGACACCAGGTCCCCGTTAGGCGGCGGCATCGAAGAGCCGAATCCGATACACGGCTCGACAACGAGCGCGTGCTCGTTTCGCTGCTGCCGGCGGGTGTTCAGGCGAGTACGTTCGCGCTGCGCAGGTACACACCGTCACTTGCGCGCGCGGGATGGGAGCAAGCGCAACCGAGAACGCAGACCTGCTTTGGGGCCTGCGAGGCGGCGGCGGCAACTTCGGCATCGTGACGCAGTTCGAATTCCAATTGCATTCGATCGGCCCTGTCCTTTCAGTGCAGCGGCGTTACGCGGCGACGCATGCGCGAGCCGTCGTCCGCGCGTTCACGCAGTTCATGTCGAGTGCGCCGAGAGAAGTCTGCGGTCTGGTGAGCATCGGCCCAGGGCGCGGTTCGGGGACATTAGAGAATGATGCTGCAGCCAGCCGCGAGGTCTCCATCTGGTACGCATATGTGGGGACCGACCTCGACGTAGGGCGCAAACTGGACATCTCGCTGCAGCGCATAGCTCCCGCGTTAGGCGAACGTGTCGAGATCATGCATTACCCGGCTCTGCAGTGCGCGACAGGTGATGTGTCAGGTCCCGGCCGGCGCCACTATTGGAAGGGTTCGCTCATGTGGGAGCTCTCCGATCCCTTCCAGGATGCATTCGTCGAGCGAGGCCTGGTGCCGGGTCGTGGCTGCGGGATCGAGCTCTTTTCGCTCGGCGGAGCTATCGCCAACGTCGCTGAAGAAGACAGCGCATACTCGAACAGAGGCGCAGCGTTCGACCTTCTCGCCGCGGCGACATGGAGCGATCCCGCTGATGACGCACATAACATTTTGATCACGCGCGAGAACTGGAGCACCCTAACGCCGTTTGCTGGCGGCGGCGTCTACGTGAATGACTTGGGCGCAGACATCGACGAACGGGTGCGTGACGCCTACGGATCCAGCAAGCTTGCTCGACTGGCCGCGCTAAAACAGCGCTGGGACCCGACCAACTTGTTTCGATTGAATGCCAACGTCGCCCCTTCGGGCCTAACGTAAGACGACAACGGCTTTCTCGACGCGCTACTCGCGCAACGGCTGGCAAAGTGCTAGCACAGTAGGATGAATTCTTCCAAGGGGCTGTTCAGTCTGGCCGACCGCGTCACGATCGTAACCGGCGCTGCACGTGGACTCGGCCGAGCGCTTGCGCGTGGACTCGCGGAGAACGGCGCGCGCGTCGTCGCATGCGATATCAATGTTGACGGGGCTACTGCGACGGCCGCTTCGATTCAGCAGGCGGGCGGTACGGCGGCGCCCGGGCATGTAGACGTCACTGATGTGGCGAGCTGCGACACGGTCGTGCACCACGCCATTAGCGCGTTCGGGAGAGTCGATGTGCTGGTCAACAATGCCGGGATCGATATTGTCGAACCATTCGACAGGATCTCCGATGCCGCGTGGCAGCGGGTAGTCGACATCGATCTCAAGGGTGTCATGCACATGTCACGCGCAGTTGTTAGGCACATGCTGGAGCGAGGCGGCGGCGGTAGTATCATCAACATCTCATCGATCGCGTCGGCGATCGCGATTCCAGGATTGGGCGCGTACAGCGCGGCCAAGAGCGGCGTGAATCAGCTCACGCGCGTCATGGCTGTCGACCTTGCCGCGCACGCGATTCGCGTGAATGCAATCGCGCCCGGCTACCTCGAGAACATCATGGAAGGGCTAGGCGACGAGCACGCCAAGCCTGAGACTGAGCGCCGGATCGCGACGCGCACACCGATGAGGCGGCGCGCTCGCCTGGACGAGCTAGTCGGACCGGTCGTGTTCCTTGCGTCCGACGCGGCGTCGTATGTAACCGGCGCCGTGGTGTTCGTCGACGGCGGCTATACGGCGGCGTAAGGAACCGCATCCGCGAGCGGTACGTCGAACTCCGTTAGGCAATCGGCGCGTGGATCCAGGCGCACGAGTTGGTTCGCCGAGTACAGGGAATCCAGAGCACGCCGTCGGTTGCAAACGTCCGCGCGCGAGTCCGCGCGCGTGTCAGTACTACTCCTGCAGGACTTGGTGCACGAAGGAGACCGCGCTCGAGCCTTCACCAACGGCTGATGCGGCACGCTTCATGTTTCCGCCGCGGACGTCGCCAACGGCAAAGACTCCCGGCAAGCTCGTTTCGAGAAAGTGCGGTGCTCGCGCCAAGGGCCATTCGGCCGCAGCTAAGTCATCTTGCGTCAACGCCGATCCCGTCTTGATGAATCCGTTCGCGTCAAGCGCGACACAATCCTCCAGCCACTTCGTGCTCGGCACCGCACCAGTCATCGTGAATACGTGGCGAATCGGGCGCGTCTCGGCAGCACCCGACTTGCTGTTGCGCCACGTCACTTTCTCGAGGTGCTGGAATCCCTCGAGGCCTGTCAGCTCGGTGAAGAAATGGCGCTCGATCGCCGGGTTTTGTTCAATGCGCCGAATCAAATAGCGCGACATACTGTCCGCGAGGCTGCTGGACCTAACGAGCATGTGAACGCGCCTTACAGTTTGTGCGAGAAAGACAGCCGCTTGGCCCGCCGAGTTGCCGGCTCCTACAACAATGACCTCCTCACCACGGCAGAGCTGCGATTCCATGAATGTGGCGCTGTAGTAAATGCCCGCGCCCTCGTAGCTCGACAAGTTCGTCAGGGGCAATCGCCGGTACTGCGCGCCACTCGCGATAATCACAGTGCGCGCAGGGATGCTCGCGCCGTCCTCGACTTCGACGGCATACGGCGTTCGCTCGCACGCGAGCCGCTTTGCTTCCCTGGCGACGATTACCTGCGCACCGAACTTCGCCGCCTGGTTGTACGCTCGCGCAACAAGCTCCTGACCCGAGATGCCGGTCGGGAATCCGAGGTAGTTCTCGATGCGTGAGCTCGCTCCCGCCTGCCCGCCTGGAGCCGTCGACTCGATCACGAGAACATCCAATCCCTCAGAAGCCGCGTACACAGCCGCCGCAAGACCCGCCGGTCCAGCCCCGATGACAACCAGGTCGCGCACCTTTCGTTCGTCGATCGCCTCGTTGAAGCCAAGGCAGTCCGCGATCTGTTCGTTCGTCGGATTGCGTAGCACGACGGTGCAACGACAGATGAGCACCGGTATGTCATTGGCCGTCAGGCCGAACTTGTCCAGCAGCTCCTGCACGCCGCCGTCTGTATCCAGGTCTATGGATGTGTACGGATGACCGTTTCGCGTTAGGAACTCCTTCACGCGCAGCGTCCCGGCGCAGTGCGTCGAGCCGATGAGCAGAACGTCGCCCAGCCCGTGCGCGATCAACTCCACGCGCCGAAGTATGAACGCGCGCATGATGATCTCGCTCAGCTCCGGATCCGTCTGAACGAGACGCAGCAGCTCGTCGCGATGCAGCTGGATGACTTCTCCAGACTGGATTACTCGCGCGCGCACGAGTGATCGGCGGCCCGAGAGCATGTTCGCTTCGCCGGTGAACTCGCCGGCCTTTTGCGCGACGATGCGCGCTTCAGTCTCTCCAGTTGGCCTGACGATCTCGACTTCGCCTGACGCGATCACAAAGAACGGCACTGGGTGGTCGCCCTGTTCGACGAGTATTTCGCCCTGCGTGACAGCGCGCCGGCGGCCGTGCGCGGCCACGCGCGCGAGTTGTGCGGGCGTGAGGGTCGGAAAAATGTTTTCGGTCCGCGAGACGCGCGGACTTATAGGTGCGACTTCGGTTGCAGTCATCTGTGTACCTGAGGGTTGCTTAGCCGGAGCGATCAGAATCCGACGGCCGCGGTCCTGGCCGCGGCCGTCGTAGAAAGGTCGCTAGCGCGTCAAGCGGGCGGAATTGTACGAAAGACTCGTATTGCGCTACCGACCGGGATGATCGGCCCGCCCCGCTCCCTACACTCGAGATCGCCGGATCATCGGTTTGTTACAGGCGAACGTACAGATTTGGAGGTACTTTTTCAGCCCCAGACGCGACGAGTGATCTGCGGGCCTCAGCGCGTCGTTAGGCAATCACGGAGGCAATATGACTAGTGAACGCAGCACCATGACGCCGCCGAGCACGGCGACAATCACCGATCACGAAATGCAGCAGGTCGAACGCGCGAATACCACCGCCCTCCAGCCCGTCGTCTTCATCCACGGACTGTGGCTGCTGCCGAGCAGCTGGGATCGATGGGCACAAATGTTCGAGGAAGCGGGTTTCACAGCTCTCACGCCAGGATGGCCGGACGATCCTGAGACAGTCGCTGAAGCGAACGCAAAGCCGGAAGTCTTCGCACATAAGACAGTCGGCCAAGTCGCCGATCACTTCGAGCACATCATTCGAGGATTGAATTCCAAGCCGGCTATCATCGGCCATTCGTTCGGCGGACTGCTCGCTCAGATTCTCGCCGGCCGTGGATGCTCGGCGGTCACCGTGGCCATCGATCCTGCTCCGTTCCGCGGCGTACTGCCGCTGCCGTTTTCGTCGCTCAAGTCCGCCTGGCCCGTGTTAGGCAATCCAGCCAACCGCAATCGCGCGATCCCGCTGACGTACGAGCAGTTCCGCTATGCCTTCGCCAATGCCGTGAGCGAGGACGAGGCAAAGCAGTTGTACGAGAACTTCGCCGTCCCCGCGTCCGGCGCATCGCTCTTTCAGGCCGCGGCGGCGAATCTCAATCCGTGGACTGAAGTCAAAGTCGATAGCGACAACCCGGACCGCGGACCACTGCTGATCGTTTCCGGCGAGAAGGATCACACGGTGCCGTGGTCGATCGCAAACGCGTCGTACAAGCAGCAGAAGAACAACCCCGGCATAACTGAGATCGTAGAGATCAAGGACAGGGGGCACGCGCTGACGATCGACGGTGGCTGGCGCGAAGTCGCCGATACGGCGCTTCAGTTCGTCAAGCGATTCGTCTAAGTATCGCGTTAGGCGTCAGTTCGCTGCTGCGCGGCTCTCCGTCTGGAACCGACAGGCGGAGAGCCGCATGGCGAACACTCCATACGCAGCATCTATTCGAAGTCACGCATGGCAGACAAACCATTCATCGCGCGCGGCTTTCAGGGTCGCCGCGCGGCCGCGCCGGGTGGTCGACTGCCGCCCGGACAGTATGAGGAGCGAGGCTTCCCTGTCCTCTCGGCTGGGCCCACTCCGCGCACGCCACTCAACAAGTGGGATTTCACCATTAGCGACCCCGACGGCCGTTCGCTCCGCTGGTCTTGGGACGAGTTTCAAGCGCTTCCGCACGACACACCGACCGTCGATATCCACTGCGTGACCAAGTGGTCGAAGTTCGACACGACATGGGAAGGCGTCTCGCTCGATACGCTGCTTGATGCCGCACGAACCGCGGGGCTCGTTGAGGGAGCGTTCGTGGTCGCGTTCTGCGACGGCGGATATACGACCAACCTTCCCATCGCCGACGTGACAGGAGGAAAGGCCTGGGTCGTGTTCGGCTACGACCGTGCGGCGCTGCCACCAGAACACGGCGGTCCCGCGCGTCTTCTCGTGCCGCATCTGTATTTCTGGAAGAGCGCGAAATGGGTACGCGGCCTGCGCCTGCTCGCGAAAGACCAACCGGGCTTTTGGGAACAGCTCGGCTACCATGATCGTGGCGATCCGTGGCAGGAGCAGCGCTATCAAGGGGATCCCTGAGTGCCTAACGAGCAAGCCACGATCGCGCGCGCGCGGCTCGAGTGGCGTGTTGCGACCGTTGCTGACCTGCGCACTGAGACCCCGCGCGCCCGAACCTTAGTCCTTGATGCTCCGAATTGGCCTGGGCATAGCGCGGGCCAGCACGTGGACGTGCGGCTCGTCGCCGAGGATGGATATCAGGCGCAGCGATCGTACTCGATCGCATCCCCTCCGGAGCAACGCTCGATCGAACTGACCGTCGAGCGAATCGAGAACGCCGAGGTCTCGCCATACCTGTGCGATACACTCGTTGTCGGCGACGGGCTGGAACTGCGCGGCCCGATCGGCGGCTACTTCGTCTGGGACATCGCGTTAGGCGGCCCATTGCTGCTCGTGGCCGGTGGATCGGGCGTCGTGCCGCTCATGTCCATGTTACGGCATCACGCACTTGCAGATCCCGCCCTTCGCGCGCGCGTTCCGCTGCGGCTGCTCTATTCGGCGCGGACCTGGGACGACGTGATCTACCGCGATGAGTTGCATGCGTTGAGTGAACGGCCGGAAGTGGAAGTGCGATTTACGCTGACACGCGACGCACCGAGCGGTTGGACCGGGTACCGCCGCCGGATCGATCGTGCGCTGCTCGATGAATACACCTGGCCAGCGACCGAGAAACCGCTCGCATTTGTCTGCGGCCCGACACCGCTCGTAGAGTCGGTCTCGGCGCTGCTCGTAGAGCTTGGCCACGACTCGGCTCGCGTTCGCACCGAGCGTTTCGGACCGACAGGGTGATCGTAGTTCGCCATCAGGAGGCGTTATGCAAGTTGAAGAGATGCGACTGGATGGGAATGCGGCGGGCGGGATGCTGCGAGAGGTGTTCGCTCGCGATGTGACCGCGGCGCTGGCGACGTGCGCCCGCTGCGGCTCGTTAGGTCCGGTCGGCGAGTTGCTGGAGTACGGTCAAGCCATGGGCGTGATCCTGCGCTGCCCGTCGTGCGATGCCGCCATGTTGCGCATCGTCCATACACCGGGGTGGCTGCGGCTCGACGCCTCCGGAGTCGCCCTTTTGATGATTCCGGATGATCGTGCCAGGTCGTGATGTCCGCCGTGTGATCGACGCACGGTCTTGAAGCGGCAGCGAATTCGATTGGAGTGAAACGATGTCAGCTGAAATCAACCGTGATCGCCGTCGTTTGTTAGGCACGGCAGCTATGTCAATTGCTGGCGCCAAGCTCGGCATGATCGGCTCGGCGGTGCACCACTTGACGCGCGAAGGCGTTCACCCGGCGCTCGAGGGTGAGCTGGATTCTCTGCGCAGCGCGACCGGGTGGCTCAATACTCAGCCGCTGACCGCGGCCGGTCTGAGCGGGAAGGTCGTCCTCATCGACATCTGGACGTACACATGCATCAATTGGCTGCGCACGCTGCCTTATGTCCGCGCCTGGGCGGCGAAATACAAGGACCAGGGATTGGTGGTGATCGGCGTACACTCACCGGAGTTCTCGTTCGAGAAAAACGCCGACAACGTTAGGCAAGCAGCGACGGAGACGCGTGTCGACTACCCGATTGCCATCGATAACGAGTTCCTGATTTGGCGAGCTTTCAAGAATCAGTATTGGCCAGCGCTCTATCTGGTCGATGCGAGGGGAAACGTTCGGCATCATCAATTCGGCGAGGGCGAATACGAGCAAACAGAAGGGGTCATTCAACGACTGCTGTCCGACGCAGGAATCGCCGGCATCGCCCACGATCTGGTTTCAGTCGATGGCAGTGGTGCCGAGGCTGCCGCCGACTGGCAGAGCTTGAGATCTCCTGAGAACTATCTCGGCTACGCGCGTACGGCGAACTTCGCGTCGCCCGGCGGTGCCGTGCTGGATAAGCGCCGCTCTTACACTGCCCCAGGACAGTTGGGCCTCAATCAGTGGGCCCTTTCGGGTGATTGGACGCTGAAGAATGAAGCAAGCTTCCTGAATAACGCCAACGGCCGAATCACATGCCGTTTTCACGCGCGCGATCTGCATCTCGTCATGGGACCGGCGGTGCGAGGCACTCCGGTGCGCTTTCGCGTGCTCATTGATGGACGTCCGCCGGGAGTGTCACATGGAATCGACGCTGACGATCGAGGCGAAGGCACCGTTCGCGCACAACGGTTGTATCAGCTGATTCGCCAACCGAAACCGATCGCTGATCGACTGTTCGAGATCGAATTTCTCGATTCGGGCGTAGCGGCGTTTGCGTTCACATTCGGCTGATCGGCGGCGGCGGATCGAAGAGCGTCAAGATGCGTTAGGCTCTCGCCTCCGCTAAACTCGCTTATTCGCGGAAGCGCCCAGTGGAAGGAACTCGGCGGCTGCTGAACGCGACGATGTCAGTCGGCTCGCAACGCCCGCATAGGCTCGACCCGCGCCGCTCTCCGAGCAGGGATGTAGCCGGCGAGACATGTCGTCGCGAGCAGTATCAAAGCGACGGTGACGAGCGTACGTGGATCGTGCCGCGAGAGGCCGAAGAGAAACGCCGACACTACTTGCGTCGCGGCGAGCGTTGCGCCGAGCCCGATCACTACTCCGGCAACCGACAGCACGAGACTCTCGTTCAACGTCTGACGCAGCACCCTCGCGCGTGTAGCGCCGAGCGCCATGCGGATACCTATTTCGCCAGTGCGACGCGCGATGCGATACGCCATCAAACCGAAGAGACCGACCGCCGCGAGCACAGTAGCGAGGAGCCCAAAGCCTGTCGACAAGGTCGCGAGGAAGCGCTCGCGCACCAGCGCGGCGTCGAGTTGTTGTCGCATGGTGCGCGTGTAGTAAACAAGGGCATTTGGATCGAGCTGCCGTACCTGCTCACGCACGGACGCCGCCAACGCGCGTGGATCGCCCGATGTACGTATCATCGTCGTCAGGCGATCTGGACTTAGTGCTCGACCGTCGATGCCGACAGCGGGCTGCGACAGCGGTGAGTAGACGGTGCGAGGGGCGTCATTTCTGAGTTGCTCGTGCCTAACGTTGCGCACGACTCCAACGATAGTCATGGCTTGCTTCTCGGCGCCGAGCACGAGCACGTGCCCCAACGGGTCGGCTTCGCCGAAGTAGTCGCGCGCAAACTTCTCATCGATGATCACGACGTTGGGACTTCCGGCGCGATCCTGATCGGTGAACACTCGTCCACGAACCAGCCCGATGCCTAACGTTTGAAAGTACGCCGCTGTCACGACATGCGCGGATGCGCCGACATCGGCTGGCGCCGGGTAGCCAGGCACTGCGACGGGGCGCAACTCCGAGCTGAAGTCCAGCGGCGTGCGAGTCGCGTACGCCGCGGATACGACTCGAGGCTGCGCACGCAAACGGTCGAGCAGCTGCGACAGGAAAGCCGTGCGACTCGCTTCGGTGAATGCCGGCGCAGTCGTCTCCACGTTGAACAGCAAGACTCTCTCCCGCGCGAAACCGGCGTCGAACGTGCGCAGGTTGCGCAGGCTTTGCACGAGCAAGCCGGCCGTGGCAATGACGAGAACACACAGCGCGATTTGCGCAGTGACGAGTGTTCGGCCGGCAGGCAGCCGAGTTGCGCGCTGAATTGTGGCAGCCGCGCTCTTGAGTGCCGGCGTGAGATCGACGCGCGTGGCGCGAAACGCGGGCGCAAGACCAAATCCAATCCCAGTCACTAACGACGCTGCAACCGTGAAGAAGAGCACTCGGGTGCTGAGGGATGTGTCGATGAGAACCGGATACTCGCCGGTATTGAACAGCGCGACGATGGCGTTGCTGCTCACGACAGCCACCAGAACCCCTAGCATACCCCCACCTAACGCGAGCATCAGGCTCTCGCTGAACAGCTGGCGGATGATTCGCGCTCTCCCTGCCCCGATGCTCATGCGCACAGCCACCTCCTTGGCGCGCACGCTTGCCCGCGCAAGCAACAGCATCGCCGCATTGACGCACGCGATGAGGAGAACAACACCGACCAGACCCATGAGCACCCGAAGTGGCTTCGTATAACGGCCGCGCAATTCGTCTGAGCCGAGGCCAGCCGGCACGAGCGCTCCTGGTGGTATATCGCCAGCAGATTGTGCAGTATCTCTATGAGCGAAGAAGCCTTCGACCCGAGCTTGCACGATCTTCCTCGCCCACGCGTTCTCGGGCTCCATCCAGAATTGCTGAAACACGGTGTTCACAGCGGCGAGCGTCTGCGCTTCGCTGACGCCAGGCTTCAAACGCCCAACGAGTGACAGTGAAGTCCAACCGTCGCGCGCGTCGAAGAACGTTGGCTCACCGAGCCCTTTGATCGACATCGGCAGGGTAATGTCTAGGTGCCATCCGGGAGCGAGTCCTGTGAATTCGGCGGCTGTCACGCCGACGATCGTGACGGTGCGGCCATCGACTGAAAGGGTTCGCCCGATGACGTCCGCGCTGCGGGCGAACTTGCGCGTCCAATAGCGCTCGCTGATGACAGCGATTGGATTCGCCCCGCGGTCACGATCGGACTCGCTCGAGAATCCGCGGCCAATCACAAATGGCACGCCGACCACTGCGTGAAAATTGCCACTGACGTAGGAGCCGTTCTCGCGTTCAACCCCCGCAGGGGTTCTCACTCGAAACGTCTGGAACTCGTACGCCGTGACGCCGCTGAAAATGTTGGCAGCCCGATATCGCTCGAGCAGTGGATAGTTGGAGCTCGTGTTGCCTTTACGGCCGTGCGCGAGGTAGTACAGCTCATTCGGGTTCTTGATCGGCAGTGCACGGAAGAGGACCGCATCCATGAGGCTGAAGATCGCCGTGTTCGCGCCGATACCTAACGCAAGGGATAGGACGATGGCGGCCGTGAATCCCGGAGACCTGAGGATTTGGCGACCGGCGTAGCGGAGGTCCTGGCGTGTCTCGTCGAGCAGGCGGAGGCCGCGCGCCTGTCGCGCGTCTTCTTTGAGCGACTCTACGGGCCCGAACTCGAGACGCGCGCGGCGCAACGCTTCGGGGCCAGGAACGCCGGATTTCACGAGGTCTGCCGCGTACGCGTCCATATGAAAGCGCATCTCGTCGGAGAGCGTATGCTCGAATCGGTCGCGTCTGAACAGGGCATCAGTGATGGAACGGAGGCGGCTCAACACGTCACACCTCGTTAGGTGTTGCGCCGAGTGCGGCCGCGATTGCCGCGGCTAGACGGTTCCAGCTCGCCGTCTCTTCCTTCAGGCGCCGTCGGCCGGCCGGCGTCAGCGTGTAATACCTCGCCTTGCGTTTGTTATCGCTCTCCCCCCACTCGGCAGTTATGAGCCCTTGGTGCTCGAGGCGGTATAAGGCGGGATAGAGCGAGCCCTGTGGGATTTGCAGCGCGTCGTTCGAGATCTGTGCAATGCGCAGAAGAACACCGTACCCGTGCAGCGGCTTGAGCGACACCGCCTTGAGGATCAGCATGTCGAGCGTGCCTGGAAGAACGTCGGCAGTCTTCGGCAACTGTGCTGCTCTCCTCCTAGTCTGACTAGGAGGATATGGGGTCTTCTCCTAGTCTGTCAAGGAGAAGGCTTCGGATTGGACTAGTTGTCGTACCTTGCGCGAGCTACTCGCACACCACGTTTCCAGATCGCGGCGATTCGGCGAGTGGCGTGGACATCCTTTGTCGGATCGCCATCCACGAGGAGCAGATCCGCGCGCAGTCCAGGGGCAATCCTGCCCCTGTCCGTAAGTCCAAAGGCGCGCGCAGGAGCTGACGTCGCTGCAATGAGCGCTTGCGACGCACTGAGGCCGGCGCCAACCAAGAGGTCCAGCTCACCGTGCAACGACGCGCCGTACGTCTGGCCAGGTGACGGAGCGTCTGTTCCCGCGAGTATTGGAACCTTGTTCTCGGAGAGCTGGCGAATTGCTGCGCCGGTCCCATCACACGACTGAGGACCGTTAGGCCACGAGATTGTCCTCGTCATCATTGGACGCCACATCGGGCGAATGAACGGACGAAGCAGCGAGTCGCCGACGATGCCGGCGCCGTTAGGCTTGCCGCAACTTGCGTACAACACACCAAGCGTCGGAACGACGAATGCTCCGAGGCTTGCGACGATCGCGGCGAAGTCGTTGGACACAGTCGGGCCGGTGAAGAGATGCACCAGCCCATCGGCGCCCAACTCGATCGCCGTGCGCGCCTGAGCCTCGGACAAAGCATGCACCACAGCCAGTTTGCCGTGCGCGTGCGCGGCCGCGATGAGCGCAGCGACGGTGCCACGCCCCAACGTCGGCAGCGACATGCCGAGCGAGGAAAGATCGTCGTAGACGATCTTGATGAAGTCAGAGCCTTCAGCAGCACGCTGAGTGACAAAGTCCTCTGCCTCCGACGAGTCGGTCAATGTTGGAAACGGCGGTCCACCCATTTGCGACGGGTGTCCGCCCGGCGCACTCGCGCCAATTCCGGCCGTACGAACGTCCGCGAGACCAGCCGAGTCGGCGGCTCGCAAGAGCTTGATGTGCTCGAACCTCGTCGAGCCGCTGAACATGTCCAAGACCGTGGTGACGCCTAACGAGAGTGCCTGACGCAGATCAGCTGCCGCACTGTCGGTTAGGTGCACGTGTGAGTCGATCAGACCAGGCAGCAGCGTACGTCCGCGGCCGTCGATGACTTCAGTTCCTTGCGGTACTCGGAGGTCTGGGCCGGCAACTTGGCTGATGCGGCCATTCTCGACGAGCACGCTTCGACGATCGGCCACGCGTTCCCCGTCGAAAACTCGAACGTCCTTCACGACGAATGATTGCGACCGAGCGAGCGACGGGCCGAACGCGAAGAAGAGCGGCAGCGCTAGGGCAAAACGCAACGGGCACACTCCCGGAGTGGTTGCGACGTCTGGGACACTCCGGATGAGAGATCAGTTGCGCAACGTCGCTCCCCATTCCTCGGGCCCAAATGCGACTGATCTGCATAGCCGCCGTCGAGCGCGATTCCCGCCCATTCCACGCGCTCGCCTGACGCGATCTGCCTGCCCTCGAGGACGCGGAATTTCCCCTCGGCGGTGAGTGAGTCGGGCAGCCGCTGGAGCTGCCATCAGCCTCGTAATGTGAGCGCAGACCGGAAACAGCTCCACGTCCGCTCGTTAGGTCGACGACGAGTTGGAACCTGCCGGTTGGAAGGACGCGTTCCCGGTGACTCGTCGTATCCTCACCGGTGAAGTGCCTGAGCGTTTCGACACGCCGCGCCAGCGCGGACATCGGGCCGCGACTAGAGAGCATATCAATCGCTGGTCATGATGAAGAGCGGTGCGCCGTCAAAATCATAGATCGGCCGCAGCCGTTCCGTGTTGTAGTACTTGGCAACGTCCACAACTTTTTTGTGCTCCGACACGCTCTGGATGGGTACGCTATCGTAAAAGCCGCGGTGGATGCTCACCAACTTGCCGTATTCCTTTCGCAATATCAGATCCAGCGCGAGGTTGCCGAACGCCATCGGCACGATGGAGTCCAGGGCATCCGGGTCGCCCGACCTAACGAGATAGCCGAGCCGCTGATTCACGACGTCGATACGGCGGCCGTTGTTATACTTGGGCGAGTATTCCTTGAGCGCGTCGCCCACCTTGTCGCCGATGCCGCCGAGCTTGCGGTGGCCGAACATGTCGGTCTCTTCCCCCTCGAAGCTCATTCCTTCGTGCGTCGTTAGGTGCGCACCTTCGGAGACGAGCACGACGGAGTAGCGGCTCGGGTGCCGGTTATGGTCATAGACCATAAGCTCAGTCAATTGCTCTACGTCTACTGGGTACTCCGGAATCACGCAGCGATCCGCAGCCCCAGCCATCGCGGGCAGCAGCGCCGTAAAGCCTGCATAACGACCAAAGACCTCAATCACGAGAAAGCGCTCGTGGGAACCCGCCGACGTGCGCAGGCGGTGCGTCAGCTCGATCGTGCGCGTGACGCACGTGCTGAAGCCGATGCAGTAGTCCGTCCCGTAGACATCGTTGTCCATCGTCTTCGGGATCGCGACGACATTCACACCCTCATCGTGCAGGCGTTTGCCGTAGCTGAGTGTGTCGTCGCCACCAATCGGGATCAGCACGTCCACGCCGATGTGCTCCAGGTTTTTCAGCACGTCCTTCGTCACATCGTTGACTTTCTGATCGTATCCGCTCAGGTGTGGCGGGACGCGCTCGCGCGGCAAATGACTCGGGCGCGTGCGCGATGTGTGCAGGAACGTTCCGCCGGTGCGACCCGCCCGATTCACGATCGCTTCGGACAGTGGCTGCACGTTCTCGCTGTTGTCGGCGTCAGCCTCGCGCGAGTAGTCCACGAGCCCCCCCCACCCACGACGTATTCCCACGACGCGATAGTCTTCGCGTAAGGCGCGGATCGTGATGGCTCGTATCGCTGGATTGAGGCCCGGGACGTCTCCGCCGCCGGTGAGGATTGCTAGTGTGCCTTTGCTTTTCTTCATGTCCGTGTCCACTCAGCGTCGTTCATCCCACACAGCGACAGCTACGCGCGAGTCCGCGCTCCCGTAATAGATGTACCAGCGACCCTTGAACCTAACGAGCCCTTCTACGAAAGTCGTGCCCTCTGGGTACTGCCCTGTTCGCTCGAATGCCTCGCTAGGCACTAGGAACGGCCGATCGGTGCGCGCCAGCAGCTTGAGCGGATTGCGTGCGTCGAACAACGCCTGACCGGCCGTATAGACTCGCGCTGGCAGCGTTGAATCGCCGTACGTGCCACTGTTTCCTGCATTGTACATCAGGAGAATGCCCCGCTCAGTCAAGAGCGCGGGAGGGCCGGGTTCGACGAGCCACGAATCGAAGAAGCCGGGGCGCGCTGAGAGGACCGTCAGCGGCCGCGCGTTGCCATCCTCGAGCGGCGTCCAGTCGATCAAGTTCTGCGATGTGGCGATCAGCACGTGCGGCACGTTGTAGTACATCCAGTACTTGCCGTTCACCTTCGTGGCGACGATGCGTTCGCCTTCCAGGCGACTCAGGATGGCGCCTGATTTGGACTCCGTCTCTAGGTACTTTCGACGCGCGACTTTGGCGAAAGCCGGGCCGTGCTTCTCCCACCTAACGAGATCGCGCGACGTCGCGACGGCAAGTCGCGGTACTTTGTGGTTCCACTGCGTGTACGTGAGGACGTACGTGCTGTCCTCGGCCTCCACGATGCGCGGATCCTCGACACCGCCGGGCCACTCGTTGCCAGTTTGCTTGTCCTTGTCGGGATACAGCACCGGCATTGCGCGGCGAGTAAAGCGCAGCCCATCAGTGCTCTCGGCGAGCCCGATGCGCGACGTGTGGCCGCCGATCTTCGCCTCACCGGACATGTCCTCCGCGCGGTACAACACGTAGACGCGCCCGTTCCTAACGACGGCGGCGGGGTTGAACGTCGCCATCTCTTCCCAACGAACCACTCGGCCGGTCATGGGCGAGGTGAACGTGGCACCGCGATTCGGCAACAGAATGGGGTTCACGCCCGTCGGCTTCTCGAACGGACCGAACGTCCAGTCGCGCCCCTGCCCGGGCGCGGCGCCGCAGGCTAGCGACGCTAGTGTGACGAGGAGCCGGAATCGCACGGGGAGTCGCCTCGAGCCGAGGAATCGTTAGGCGCCACTTCGATCGATGGCGGCGGCCATGCTGTCGGGTAGGCGTACAGCGATTACGCGGCCGCGCACGCACTCGACGCCGTCAGCGGAAACTTGAACTTGCACAACAACCTTACGGTCGCTGACTTGCGCCGGCTCGCCACGAAGCACGAGCTGCTTCCCCGCCGGTGTCGGGCGAGCGAAGTCGACCTGTAGCGATGCGGTCACGAAGCGCGGCGTGGGATCCTTCCCCGGCGTTAGGCCGGCGGCGACCATCGAGGCTCCGGCCGCCGTGGCCATGGCGTGGCAATCGATGAGTGATGCGAGCAAGCCGCCGTAGACAAAGCCTGGCATGGCCAAGTGGTACTCGGCAGGTGTGAATCGCGCGACCGCCCCCCCCACCTTCCCCTCCCGATCCCATTCACTCTTTACGTGGAGGCCCTGCGAGTTGAGACGCCCGCAACCGTAGCAGTGCGCGTAGTCGTCCGGATACAGATCCTGGAGTGCGTTCATGCTGAGAATGGGTCGTGTTCGGTTCCCCAATCTCTAGCCGGACTTGGCCTCCGCCGCAAGACAGCGATCGCCTAACGTCTGATTCCGCATGCTGTTGGACCGCTACGCATAACTTCTTACACATCACCCTTTACAAATCGCCTCGGCCGTTGTTAGTTCGTGTGACCATGATCGCACGTCCCGTCGCCAGCGCGTTCTATTTTACCTTCACGAGCTTCCCGTTCCGCGGGGGCCACGGTCGCGCGCGCCACTAGATAGCGAGCAGACGTCACCGTGCCGAGGCCTCCGCAGACGCGGGGGCCTTTTCGTTTTGTAGCCTTCTCTCCCCTGCCCTCATGATTATCGTCGCGAAATCCGGTATCACCGAATCCGAGCTCGAGCGGCTGCGCGACCAGCTCGCCTCGTTCGGTTTCGCGACCCATGTCGCGCCGCAGTCGCAGCGCGTAGTGGTCGGCTGCGTGGGTGATGATGTCGGCGAAAGGACGGATGCGATTCGGCAGCTGCCTAACGTGGAGTCAGTCACGCCGTGGCCGCGCCCGTTCCTACTGGCGTCGCGAGCCTTCAGTGCCGCTGAACGCACATCGGTCATAACGATTGGCCAGTCATGCTCAGTGGGAGATGCGGGACTGCTGATCGTTGCCGGGCCCTGTTCCGTCGAAGGCGAAACGATGCTGCACGATGTCGCTGTCGCGGCGCGCGCCGCCGGTGCGACGGCGCTGCGCGGCGGCGTCTTCAAACCGCGTACCTCGCCTTACGCCTTTCAAGGGCTGGGCGTGGCAGGGCTGGAACTGCTTGCGGAGGTGCGCCACCGCAGCGGACTACCTGTCGTGAGTGAGGTGATGGACACTCGTCAGGTTGATCTGATGCTGCGCTATGTCGATGTGCTCCAAGTTGGCGCGCGCAACATGCAGAACTTCAGTCTCCTCGCCGAGGTGGGCCGCACACACAAACCTGTGTTACTGAAGCGCGGGCCATCAGCGACAATTCGCGAGTTTCTTCTGGCCGCTGAACACATCCTGGCGCAGGGCAACGGGGATGTGATTCTCTGCGAGCGCGGCATCCGTACGTTCGAGACCGCAACGCGCAACACGCTGGACGTAGGCGCCGTTCCGGTCTTGAAAGAGGAAACGCACCTCCCTGTCATTGTAGACCCGAGTCACGCGGGCGGGCGCGCCTCCCTCGTTGTTCCGCTCGCGTTAGCGGCTGTCGCCGCCGGCGCCGATGGGCTCATTGTCGAAGTGCATCCGTCGCCGGAGACCGCGAAGTCCGACGGCGAACAGTCGCTGCGTCCATCGCAGTTCAGAGACTTGATGCGCAGCGTTGCATCGGTTGCGCGAGCCGTCGGGCGTGAGGTAGCACGCCCGCCGTCGCGTCGGCGTCAGTGGCGGGAGGCACGATGCCACGCCAGGTAGGATTCCAGGGCGAGCCCGGCGCATTCGGCGAGGAGGCGATCGCTGCGCTCTGGCCTAACGACGCGGACCCGGTTCCGTTGCCGACGTTCGCCGACGTTGTTCGCGCGGTGGCCGACGGCCAAGTGGATGTGGGGGTCCTTCCAGTGGAGAACTCGATCGCGGGCCCCGTTAAGGAAAGCGTCGACGCGCTCCGCACGAGCGCCGAGATCCAGGTCGTCGGCGAAACCACCGTGCGCGTCACGCAGTGTCTGATGGCGCCCGAAGGTGCACGCATTGACACACTGGCTACAGTCGAGAGTCACCCAGTCGCGCTCGCCCAGTGCCGTGCCTTCCTCAGTCGTTATGCATGGATCGCTGCCGTGCCTGTATCTGACACGGCCGGTGCGGCGCGAGATGTCGCCGCGGCGAGGGACTCACGACGTGGCGCGATCGCTGGGCGTCGCGCAGCGCTGCGGTACGGGCTAGCGATCCTCGCCGAAGGCATCGAGGATGACAGCGCGAGCCACACGCGCTTCATTGTTATCGCGCCAACCAATGGCTCGCACCCGCGCCGTGAACTGGTGACCAAGCACTGGCGAAGATTTCATGCCGTGCGCGGCGCTACCACTGTTGAGGCGGATGATCCCCAGCTGATCCGCGCGGCAACGCGCGAGCTCCTGCGAGCCATTGTCGACCGCAACGACATTCACAAGGATGAGGTAGTGAGCGTTCTGTTTTCCGCAACGGCTGACCTAACGAGCGACTTCCCAGCACGCGCCGCGCGTGACTTGGGTTGGCTCGACACTCCGCTCATGTGCATGACAGAGATCCCTGTGCGCGACGCACTCGAGCGCTGTATCCGCGTTATGCTGCACATCGAGCGCGAGCAGCCACGCGGCCGGACTGTGCCCGTTTACCTTCACGGCGCCGAAGTGCTGCGCCGTGATCTCTGCGAAGTCACTTGATCAAATGACCGAGATGGATTAGTTGTTGTAGGGGTAACCCGGCACTTGGCCGTCAACATCTATTACATGCACCTCGCGGTCCCGCAGTTTCGACTTATCAGCCTGCTCCTTCTTACCGCAGTCCTTATTGCGGTAGTACTCGGCCATGGGAGTCAGGTAGCGTGATCGCAACGAGTTAGCATAACGCGAACAGCACCTCTCCCAGCATAGTGGGAGGGGCGCTCATGGCGCGGAAGGCCCCTCCAAGCACTGGATGGGGCCTTTTTCGTTTCCACGCCAAACCTGCGGAGCCTGGGAGCCTGACTCAAGAAATGCATGCGATCTGACACAATCAAACTCGGTTTCGAACGCGCGCCGCACCGCGCTCTGCTGCGCGCGACCGGCCAGATCCGCAGCCGGGCAGACTTTGCGAAGCCATTCATCGCGGTCTGCAATTCGTACGTGGACATCATCCCCGGCCATGTACACCTGCAGGAGCTTGGTCGCGTCGCGAAGGAGGCGGTGCGTGAGGCCGGCGGCATTCCGTTCGAGTTCAACACGATCGGCGTTGACGACGGCATCGTTATGGGGCACGAGGGGATGCACTTCTCGCTCCCGTCGCGCGAGTTGATCGCCGATTCCGTCGAGACAATGGCCCGCGCTCATTGCTTCGACGGCATGATCTGCATTCCGAATTGTGACAAGATCGTGCCGGGGATGCTGATGGGTGCGGCGCGCGTGAACATCCCTACCATCTTCGTGTCTGGCGGCCCGATGAGCGCTGGGGTAGACCGCGCCGGCAAGAAGATCGATCTCATCTCGGTCTTCGAGGGTGTGGGAGCGCGGGCCGCGGGCACAATCGACGACGCTCGCCTCGAGGATCTGGAAGCCAACGGCTGCCCAACGTGCGGAAGCTGCAGCGGCATGTTCACCGCGAACTCGATGAACTGCCTGTGCGAAGCGTTAGGCATCGCGCTACCTGGCAACGGCACGGTGGTCGCGACTTCGCCGGAGCGGCTGGCGTTGGTGCGAAGCGCCGCGCGCGAGATCGTGCGACTGGTGCATGAAGGGGTACGGTTCGGCGACATCGTTACCGCGGCTGCGATCGACAATGCGATTGCGCTCGACGTCGCGATGGGTGGCTCGACGAACACCGTGCTGCACCTGCTGGCGCTGTCTCGCGAGACAGGTCTGCAATATCCGTTAGGCCGGTTCAATGAGGTCGCCGAGCGCGTCCCACATCTCGCGAAGATCTCTCCGGCATGGGACGGCGATCGCCAGTGGCACGTGCAGGATGTGCACGACGCCGGCGGCGTCCCCGCGATTCTCGCCGAGCTGGCTGCGCAGCCCGGGTTGCTTGACCTCGACGCGCGAACCGTAACCGGTGAGACGTTAGGCGAGAGCCTTGCCGGCGTTGTGAATCGGAACGCCGAGTGCATTCGCCCGATCGCTCAGCCGCACGCGCCGCGCGGCGCGCTCGCTGTGTTGTTTGGCAACCTCGCGCCCGAAGGCGCCGTCGTCAAAGTCGGCGCGGTGGACCAACACCAGATGACCTTTCGAGGCCCGGCCCGCGTCTTCGAGAACGAAGAAGCGGCTATGCGTGCCGCGACGACGGATGGCATCGCGGCGGGCTCGGTCGTCGTGGTGCGTCATGAGGGGCCGCGTGGGGGCCCCGGAATGCGCGAGATGTTGGCGCTCACGAGCTTCCTCAAGGGGATGCCGTTAGGCGACCGCGTGGCGCTCATAACCGACGGGCGATTTTCCGGCGGGACGCGCGGGCTCTGCATCGGACACGTGTCCCCCGAGGCCGCAGAAGGTGGACCGATCGGACTATTGCGCGACGGCGACCAGGTACACATCGATCTCGCGGGACGCTGCCTAACGGTCGATTTGAGCGATGCAGAGCTGACGCAGCGGCGCCGAGCCTTTCGCGCTCCTGCGCCGAAGTTTCAGCGCGGCTGGCTCGCTCGCTATGCTCGCCTTGTCACCAATGCCGCCAACGGCGCGGTCCTACACGCATGAGCGCCGAGACGACAGCGCGCCTAACCGCGCAGCGCACTGGCGCGCAGATCATGTGCGAAGCGCTGATCCGCGAAGGGGTCGAGGTGATGTTCGGCATCCCGGGCGGCGCGATCATGCCGTTCTACCATGCGATGTACGAGTACCGCGATCGCTTGCGGCACGTGCTCTGCCGCCACGAACAGGGCGCCGGCCATGCGGCGGAGGGATACGCCCGCGCGAGCGGACGAGTGGGCGTGTGCGTGGGAACGAGCGGCCCAGGCGCAACAAATCTCGTTACGCCTATCGCCAATGCGTGGATGGACAGCACACCGCTGATCGCGATCACGGGCCAGGTCTCCAGCGCGGTGTTAGGCACCGACGCCTTTCAAGAGACCGATATCACCGGCATAACGATTCCGATCACGAAGCACAGCTACCTCGTCGCCGACGTGCGCGAACTGCCACGCGTGTTCCGCGAGGCGTTTCACATCGCGTCCACTGGCCGACAGGGCCCCGTCCTCATCGACGTGACGAAGGATGCACAGCAGGCCCGCGCTGTCCCCGAGTGGAACGTGTCGCTGCACCTGCCCGGCTATCACGAACCATCCGAAGGTGAGCATGAGGCGCTCTCACGAGCCTTGCGCTTGCTCGCCCTGGCGCGAAAGCCACTGATCATGGCCGGGAGTGGTGTGATTCAGTCGGGTGCCGTCGGTGAGCTGCGCGCGTTCGCCGAGCGCACGGGGTTCCCCGTTATCACGACGTTGCATGGACTCGGCGCATTCCCCGAGGATCATCCGCTCTCGATCGGAATGCCAGGCATGCACGGTTGGGTGCACGTGAATCGTGCGCTGCAAGAGTGCGATGTGCTCTTCAACATCGGCGGTCGCTTCGATGACCGCGTAACAGGCAAGGCATCCACGTTTGCGCCGCAGGCACAGATCATTCACGTCGATATCGACGCGTCCGAGATCGGGAAAGTCGTGCGTGCCGACGTCGGGATCGTTGGTGACGCGCGTCTGGTGCTCCGCGGCATGCTGGACGTGATGCCGCAGCGCGATGCGCGCGACTGGCTCGCTCACATCCGTGAGATGCAGGCGATCCATCAGCATCGTCAGGCATATCTGCGGCGCCCCGAGACGGCGCAGCTCATGCCGCACGACGTGTACGCGGTGCTCAATCGCGTGCTGAACGCACGCGGCGGTTACCGCGTGGTGACGGACGTCGGTCAGCACCAGATGTGGGCCGCTCAGCTCATCGACTGGCAGCGTCCGCGCACGCACCTAACGAGTGGTGGAGCCGGCACGATGGGGTTCGCCGTCCCCGCCGCAATGGGAGCCGCAATCGCCTGCCCCGACGATACGATCTGGGTCGTCGTCGGCGACGGCGGCTTCCAGATGACAAATCAGGAGCTGGCGACAATCTGCCAGGAGGGACTGCGGAACATCAAGGTCGCGATCATCAACAACGGCTACCTGGGAATGGTTAGGCAGTGGCAGGAACTGTTCGAGAACCGACGCTACAGCGGCACGCCGCTCTCGGGTCCGGACTTCGCGCGCCTGGCGGAGGCCTACGGCGTGCGAGGCCTAACGATCGCGCACGCGGCCGACGTCGAGTGCGCCGTGACTGACGCGTGGGAGCACGACGGACCGGTGGTGATCGACTTCCAGGTGGAACGTGAAGTCAACGTGTTTCCCATAGTGCCGCAGGGCCGCAGCATCGGCGAAATGATCACTTCCGAGGCAGAGGCATGAGCATGCGAGCAACAACTCACTTTGAATGCATGAGGTTGAGCAAGTGCAGCACACCCTGATCGCACTTCTGCAGGATCGGCCCGGCGTATTGAACCGGGCGGTGAGTCTCTTCCGGCGGCGCGGCTTCAACATCGCCAGCCTGGCCGTTGGACAGAGCGAGATCCCAGGCGTGAGCCGCATGACGCTCGTTGTCGACCGCGAGCACGTGGAGCAGGTCGTCAAACAGCTGGATCGACTCATCGAAGTCCTCGCCGTGCATGACATCACGCACGAACGCACGGTAGAGCAAGAGACTTGCCTCGTGAAGGTGACAGCGACGAGTCCCAGTCTCGCTGAGCTCGTGAGTATCGCGGCCGAATCGCGCGCACGCATCGTGGACGTGAGTGCGGCCGTCATGATTCTCGTCCTCACGGACGCGCCGGCGCGCGTCGCTGTATTCGTCGAACGCCTGCGTCCGTTCGGCGTCCTGGAGCTGATCCGGTCCGGCCGCATCGCAATGGCATTAGGCGCACCACCAGCGGGGCTTGCCAGACAGAACGGCAGCCCCGAGACCACTCACCGCGCGACCGATCGCGGCCCAAGCCACCCGTATCACTGGCAGGCCGACGGCGCATCCGACACTGAGGCTGCCTAACGATGACAACAAGCGCCGACAGAGCGACAAGACTCTACTACGATGTCGATGCCGACGTCTCCCTGCTGCGCGATCGACCCATCGCCGTTGTGGGCTTCGGCAGTCAGGGGCACGCCCACGCGCTCAACTTGAAGGAGAGCGGCCTCGACGTGCGCGTCGGCCTGCACGACGGATCCAAGAGCCGTGACGCTGCCGCCGCGCGCGGTCTTCGAGTGCGCAGCGTTGCCGATGCCGCTCGCGAGGCGCAAGTGATCGTGCTACTCGTGCCGGACACGGCGCAGCGCGAGCTGTACGAGCGCAACGTGCGCGAGCACCTCACCAAGGGTAAGACGCTCATGTTCGCGCACGGATTCAACGTGCACTATGGCCAGATCGTGCCGCCGCCTAACGTGGACGTCAGCATGGTCGCGCCCAAGGCGCCCGGCCATCGCGTGCGCGAAGTGTTCGTACAGCACGCCGGAGTGCCCGCCCTCGTCGCCGTGCAGCAGGATGCGTCCGGTCACGCGTTCCCCGACGCGCTGGCCTATGCCAAGGCGTTAGGCTGCACCCGCGCCGGTGTGCTCGAGACAACCTTCGCCGAAGAAACCGAGAGCGACCTTTTCGGCGAACAAGCCGTGTTGTGCGGTGGCGTGTCTGCACTAGTTAAGGCCGGCTTCGAGACACTCGTCGACGCCGGCTATCAGCCGGAGCTCGCGTACTTCGAGTGCATGCACGAGCTCAAGCTCATCGTCGACCTGATGTATCAGGGGGGCTTGAGCTACATGCGCTATTCGGTCTCCGATACTGCCGAATACGGCGACTACGTCGCAGGGCCGCAAGTCATCACGGACGAAACGCGCGCCGCCATGCGGCAACTGCTCGCTCGCATTCAGGACGGTAGTTTCGCGCGCGAGTGGATCGATGAGAACGCGGCGGGTCGCAGCAACTTCTACAGGGCGCGCGCGCACGACGTTGACCATCCGATTGAACGCGTGGGGCGCGAGCTTCGCCGCATGATGCCGTTCGTGCAGCCGCGCGAAGTACGGCCGGGCGAAGGCGGCGCATGAGCGGGGGGGCGGGGGGGCGCATTCTCATCTTCGATACGACGCTGCGCGACGGCGAGCAGGCACCCGGATGCACGATGACGCGTGCCGAGAAACTCGAAGTCGCGCGACAGCTTGCGCGTCTCCGAGTCGACGTCATCGAAGCGGGATTTCCGGCGGCGTCGCCCGGTGATTGGGATGCGGTGCACACCGTCGCCGGCGAAGTCGGCGTATCGAACGAACCAGCTCCCGTTATTTGCGGGCTCGCTCGAGCCAATGAGCGTGACATCGAGCTGTGTTGGACGGCGATCGCACCGGCCCATCGTCGACGCATCCACACCTTCCTCGCAACCTCCGACATCCACCTGCAGCACAAGCTGCGCATGAGTCGCGTCGAGGTGCTGGCGACAGTGAGCCGCATGGTCGCGCATGCACGCTCGTTATGCGACGATGTGGAATTCTCCGCCGAGGACGCAGCACGCTCCGACCGCGGCTTCCTGCACGAGGTGCTCAGCGCGGCAATCGACGCTGGCGCGACGACGCTCAACATCCCCGACACAGTTGGTTACGCGACGCCTGACGAGTATTTCGATCTGATTGCCAGCGTCCGCGCGTGTGTCCCGCGCGCTGACGCCTTGGTGATCTCCGCCCATTGTCACGACGACCTTGGCCTCGCCGTCGCTAACTCGCTTGCCGGTGTGCGCGCCGGAGCGCGGCAGGTCGAATGCACGGTGAACGGCATTGGTGAGCGCGCCGGCAACGCGGCGCTCGAAGAAATCGCCATGGCATTGCATACACGCCGTAAGCTCTTTGGCGTCGAGACGGCGATCGACACGCGCGAAATCGGCCGCGCGTCGAGGCTGGTGGCCGCGTGCAGCGGCATCCGCGTGCCGCCTAACAAGGCTATCGTGGGCGTGAACGCCTTTGCGCATGAAGCGGGCATTCATCAAGACGGAGTGCTCAAGCACCCGACGACGTACGAGATCATGAACGCCAATCTCGTGGGCCTCGAAGGCGGGCGGTTGGTGCTTGGCAAACACTCAGGCCGGCATGCACTGCGAAAACACCTCGAGACGGCTGGGCACAGCCTGAGCGACGAGGAGTTCGCGAGCGTGTTCGCCCGATTCAAGGAGGTCGCGGACCGCAAAAAGCTCGTGGACGATCGCGACATCGAGGCGATCGTTGCAGTCGAGACGCGTCGCGCGCGGCCCGTGTACGAGCTGGACCTGATCCAAGTGTCTAGCGGCACACACGCCATACCCACCGCAACCGTTAGGCTCCGTGGCCCTGATGGCAACCTGCTCGTTGCCGCGGCGCAGGGTGATGGACCGATCGATGCTGTATGCCGCGCCATCAACGCTGTGGTCGGCGACCGCGCCGAGCTGGTTGAATTCACGGTGGACCCGGTCACGGAGGGTATCGACGCCGTCGGTGGGGTGTCTGTGCGGCTGCGCGAGCGTACAAACGGATCGGCCGCGAATGATGCCGCGCCGGCAACGCGAGGGCGCACGGTCTCCGGGTTCGGAGTGCACACCGACGTGATCGTCGCGACCGCCGAGGCGTACCTCTCGGCGATCAACAGCATCGTGAGAACCCAGGCAGACGCTGGTGCCGTGCGCGACCAGACGGCGTACCTAACGAGGACTCCGGCTGTGGCGCCACAACCCGTCGGAGCCGTATCATGAGCGGCCCGCGCACTCTGGTTGACAAGATCTGGCAAGAGCACGTCGTGCGGCCGCAAACGCGGGATGCCCCGGCTGTGATGTTCGTGGACCTGCATCTCGTGCACGAAGTGACGTCGCCGCAGGCCTTCGCCGAGTTGCGCGCGCGCCGTCTCACCGTGCGACGTCCCGATCTCACTGTAGCCACAATGGACCATTCGACGCCCACGGCGCCGCGCTCATCCACTGGTGCCTTCACCCTGACCGACGATGTGCCGGCCGCCACTCAACTCTCCGAGCTGGAGGCCAATTGCGCCGAGCATGGCGTGCCGTTGTTCCCGTTAGGCGATGAGCGCCAGGGCATCGTGCACGTGATTGGCCCAGAGCTTGGTCTCACGCAACCCGGCATGACCGTCGTCTGTGGTGACAGTCACACGAGCACGCACGGCGCCTTCGGAGCACTGGCGTTCGGCATTGGGACGACCGAAGTCGCGCACGTGTTGGCCACGCAATGCCTGCTTCAGACCAGAGCGCGCACGATGGAGATACGGGTCGATGGGCGCCTTGGCGATGGCGTGACAGCGAAGGATCTCATTCTCGGGATCATCGCCCGCATCGGCATCGCGGGCGGCGCTGGGCACGTCATCGAGTACACCGGCCCCGCCGTTCGCGCGCTGGACATGGAAGCGCGCATGACGATGTGCAACATGTCCATCGAGGCGGGCGCGCGGGCGGGGTGCATAGCGCCTGACGATGTCACGGTCGAGTACATCGCTGGTCGACCGTTCGCGCCTCGCGCCGAGCAATGGGACACGGCGCTGGCGCGCTGGCGCGAGCTGCCGAGCGACGCGGATGCACCTTACGACCGCAGCGTCAGCATCGACGCAAGCGATGTGGCGCCGATGATCTCGTACGGCACGAATCCGGGGATGACAATTCCAGTCGATGGCCGCGTCCCTGAACCAGGCGGCGCGGCCGACGCGCAGCAGCGTTCTGCGATCGAGCGCGCGCTCCGCTACATGGCGCTGCAACCTGGTCAGCGCCTGTTAGGCATGCCGGTGGACGTCGTCTTCCTGGGCAGCTGCACGAACGCGCGGCTGTCCGATCTTCGTGCTGCCGCCACGGTGCTGCGCGGCCGGCGGCTGGCGCCTAACGTGCGCATGCTGGTCGTTCCCGGCTCGCAGCGCGTGAAGCGCCAGGCTGAGGCAGAGGGGCTCGACGCCGTATTCCTCTCCGCCGGTGCGGAGTGGCGCGAGAGTGGGTGCTCCATGTGCATCGGCATGAACGGCGACCAGCTCGCGCCTGGTCAGTATGCGGTCAGCACGAGCAACCGGAACTTCGAGGGCCGCCAGGGAAAAGGCGGTCGCACTTTCCTCGCCAGTCCACTCACCGCTGCCGCGTCCGCTGTGCGCGGTGCCATCGCCGACGCTCGGACACTCGCCTGACAATGCAAGCGTTTACTTCTCTTGTCTCCACAGCGGTTGTGCTGCCTGTCGACGACGTCGATACCGACCAGATCATTCCGGCGCGGTTCCTCAAGATCACGGATCGGAACGGACTTGGGCCGCATGCGTTCGCCGACTGGCGCCGCGACGCCAGCGGTGCCCTCCGCGCGGACTTCCCGCTCAACGCGACAGCGGCAGCCGACGCCAACATTCTCGTCGCCGGCCGCAACTTCGGGTGCGGCTCCTCACGCGAGCACGCGGTGTGGGCGCTGCAGGCGTTAGGCATTCGCGCCATCATGAGTACATCGTTCGCCGATATCTTCCGAAGCAACGCTCTGGCGAACGGCTTGCTTCCCGTTGTGCTGAGCGAGGCCGACCACGGCGCCATCGTGCGCGAGCTTTCGCGCCGTTCCAACGTGCCGCTCAGCATAGATCTGCCCGACCAGTCGGTGACGCTGCAAACAGACGCGGGTCTGCGTTGCGCCTTTGCGATTGACCCGTTCGCCAAGCGCTGCTTGCTGCAGGGCGTCGATCACCTCGGCTTTCTCCTCGACGTTGTGCCAGACATCGCGGCGTATGAGGCATCGCACGCCGCCGCGTTATGCACCACCCGTTGATCCCGCACAGGAGATCTGCTCGATGCACGCCGTGATCGCCGTGCTGCCGGGTGATGGCATCGGCCCCGAAGTCATCACGGAAGCGCTGCGTGTTCTGACCGCCGTGTCAGAAACACGCCGACACACATTCGACGCGCGCTGGGGATTGATCGGCGGCTGCGCCATGGACGCCACGGGCGATCCACTGCCTGACGAGACACGTTCGCTGTGCCTCGCCGCCGACGCCGTGCTGCTCGGTGCCGTTGGCGGTCCGCAATGGGACGATCCGGCCGCCAGCGTTCGCCCTGAGCAGGGACTGCTCGCCCTGCGGCAGGCGTTAGGCTTGTACGCAAACCTGCGGCCGGTCACTGTGCACGGCGCACTCGTCGCGGCTTCGCCGATCCGCGCCGAGCGGCTCGCCGGAGTGGACATCCTCGTAGTGCGCGAGCTCACGGGCGGGATCTACTTCGGTGAGAAGCGCCGTGAGTCGCTGAACGGCTCCGGCGAGCGCGCCTCGGATCTCTGCGTCTACACAACGGAGGAGATCGAACGCGTCGTCCGCGTCGCCGCGACGCTGGCGCGAGCGCGTCGAGCCAAACTCACTTCGGTTGACAAGGCGAACGTGCTCGAGACGTCGCGTCTCTGGCGGCAGGTGGCGACGCGCGTTGTGCGCGACGAGTTCCCCGACGTGAGCCTCACGCATCTCCTTGTCGACGCGTGCGCTATGCAGCTGATCCGAGCTCCAGCCGACTTCGACGTCATCGTGACCGAGAACATGTTCGGCGACATTCTCACCGACGAGGCGTCGATGCTGGCCGGTTCCATCGGCCTCCTTCCGTCTGCCTCGTTAGGTGTTCCCCCGACAAATGGCGGTGTGCAGCATGGTTTGTATGAGCCCATTCATGGGTCAGCACCGGATATTGCCGGACGCGGTATCGCGAATCCGCTCGGCGCTATCGCGAGCGTGGCGCTGATGCTGCGGCACTCGTTCGGGCTTCACGAGGAAGCGCGTGCCGTAGACGAAGCGCTCGGCGAAACACTCAAAGCGGGTTGGCGCACGGCAGATATCCGAGCGGCCGACGGTCGCCTCTGCTCCACAAGCGAAATTGGCACGCTAGTGGCCAGGCAGATCGCCACGGCTTTTCGTTAGGCGTATGCAACGACCAACCGAAGCGGTTGCGAACAACGCAGCACGTGATCATGACGTGCACGCCGCGAGTATCCGCGCGGGCGACGCGCGAGCGATGGAGACGATGTTCCGCGCGTATAGCGACACGCTGCGTCGTTTCGCCTATCGCATTGTGCGCTCGCGCGAAGCCGCGGCCGAGATCGTCCAGGACGTGTTCTGCAACGTTTGGCGCGCCCGCGAACAGTTCGCTGCGCAGGAGGAGCCGGTAGCCTACCTCTTTAGCGCCACGCGGAACCGGGCGCTCGACGTCCTCGCCCACGAAGGCGTCCGTCGGCGCTGGCACGAGGCGTGGTCAGTGGAGCAGCGCCATCCCGGCACGCGCCGGCACGAAGCAACGCCGGACCAGGTGACGCATCTCTCCGAGCTGCACGATGCAATCGAGAACGCGCTGGGCAGCATGCCAGGGCGGCGTCAGCTCGTCTGCCGCATGCGCTGGAAGGACGGCCTCAGCCCGCGTGAGATCGCCGTTCAGTTGCAGATCGCACTCAAGACGGTGGAGACACAGATCAGCCGAGGCCTTCGCGATCTGCGCGCACGACTCAATGGCCATCTGGAGTAGTGATAGGCGGCTGTCCCAGGTCTAGCGCCGCAGTCTGGCGGGCCCAACATTGTCGCCAATGACGAAGTGCGCGCCGGTCATTCTGCTGTCCTGCGCTCTCGCTGCTCCCGGCTGTTCGCAGGTCCCGGACAACGCCGAAAAGACGGCGTGGGGAAAGGGCTGGGAGTGCGTCGCTGGTTATCTCGAGCGAGGGGCGGGCTGCGTTAGTATCGCTCAAGCGACTGACGCTGAGGTCCGGCGCCTGCTTATTCGCGAGTCGATTGCCTCGTACTCGGGCAATTGTCCGTGCCCTTACAACACCGATCGCGCCGGGCGCGCGTGCGGGCGCAGAAGTGCGTATGCGAGAGCCGGCGGCGCGGCGCTCTTGTGTTATCCGGCAGATATTTCGGCGCCGGAGGTTCGCCGCCTGCGTGCGCAATATCCGCCTGGTTGATGAGTACCTGTTGGATGTGATGTCCCATCGGGAATATTTCTGGCGCTCTCCCGCAGACGACCTCCAACAGCTCTCATGTCGATGAACAAGCTACGTATTCTCGTCGTCGCCGCTTTCGCAGCTTCGTCGTCCCTCGCAACCGCTCAAGCGGCGTCCGTGACGCTATCGGAATGGAAGGTTGGACTCGCGTCCGATACAGTGCGAGCCGGCTCGATCACCTTTCAAGTGAAAAACAGCGGCTCGATGACGCACGCATTTTCTGTTAAGGGGAATGGCGTCGACAAGGCGACGCGTGAGATTCCGGTCAACCAGTCCGCGACGCTGACGGTGACGTTGAAGCCAGGCACGTACGAAGTCTTCTGCCCGATGTCCGAGGAATCGCACAAGATGGCCGGGATGGCGCGAAAGCTGGTGGTCACGCCGGGTGACGCATCGACGGCGCCAAAGCCTCCGGGCGCCTGAGCGACCCCACGTTCAGCATTCGCCGCGCCACGCGCGCGGACCTGCCGGCCATCGGCCGACTCGGCGCGAGCCTCGTTAGGCTGCACCACGATCTTGACTCCGAGCGCTTCATCGCCGCCACCCCACAGACCGAGCAACGATACGGCTCGTTCATCGGAACACAGCTCGAGGAGCCTAACGTCATCGTGCTCATCGCCGAGGTGGACGGCGAAGTGCTCGGCTACACGTACGCTGGGGTCGAGGGGTACGATTTCATGTCGTTGCGCGGGCCCGCGGGCGTGCTGCACGACATCGTGGTCGATCCGGCGCACCGCGGGCACGGCGTCGGCCGGAAGCTTGTCGACGCGACGCTGGCAGAGCTCAAGGCGCGCGGTGTGCCTCAAGTCGTGCTTTCGACGGCAGAGGGAAACGAGTCCGCGCAGCGCCTCTTTGCTCGCGCGGGGTTCCGGCGCACGATGATCGAGATGACGCGGGAGCAGCGCGACTGAGTCGCGCTGGGCTCCACTGTTCTTGTCAACCTCACAGCGTCGGATCCGTCGGGCTTCAGGCGATAGAGGTCGAAGCCAGCGCCACTCAAGTTCGCGCTTGCTCTGCCGACACTTCTGCATAGGTGCCACGGGCCTGGACCCGTGTTGGCCACACTTCATGCATCCTCCCAGCCCATCCTCACTCGGCTCGCCATCCGCGACAGACGCTAACAGCGCCCCCGGGACAGACGCTAGAAGCGCCCCAGGCGAACGGCGACAGCCATGGTCAGACCGATGGCTCGTCGAGGCGCTTCGGCAGGTGGGACACCCAGCCGCCGACCAGTTGCGTCCGGCGCGGACCGCCTGGGAGGCGCTCGAAGCAGCTGGCGCTACGAATGAGGAGATTCTCATTGTCGCATGCAACCTGTCCGGGACGCGCCCGGCGGACCTCTCGACAGTCGGACCAGCCCAGGCTTCCCTGCTCAGCGCAACGCTCGCGCGGCGCTACGAAGCGATCGCCGTTGGGCATGACGGGTCAGTGCTTGAGATCGCGACGTCGAACCCTCTTGGCCACAACCTCGAAGTCGACCTCGCATTTGCCTGCGGCAAGCGCACGCGCGTCACGGTGGCCAGTCCGCAGGCCCTACGCGCGGCGTACGAGCGCATCTACGGGGAATCCACCGAACTAACCGGCGCGGCGCGGTTGACTTGGGTCGTGATGCAGCAGCCGGGCCAGCCAGTCGCAGCCCCGACACACGGCGCCGCAGTGGATACGCTGGACGCGATCATCGCCGACGCGCTCGATCAGCGCGCGAGCGACGTTCACCTCGAGCCACGGGATGGCGATCTGATCGTGCGGTTACGCGTGGACGGTGTCCTGCACGAAGTCACGCGGGTACCATCTGCGATCGCGCCATTGCTGATGAGTCGTTTGAAGATCGCCGCCGGGCTCGATATCGCCGAGCGACGGCGTCCGCAGGACGGGCGCGCGACGACAGTTTTCGACGGCCGCCAAATCGATTTGCGCGTCTCAACTTTGCCGCTCGGGGACCGGCTAGAGAAGGGAGTGATCCGGGTGCTCGATGCCGTAACGACGCAGTTCGACATGGGCGCGCTTGGATTCACAGCGGGCGAGCGCTACCGCCTCCAGAAGCTTCTGACATCCACTGAGGGGATGGTGCTCGTGACAGGGCCGACCGGTTCGGGGAAAACTACAACGCTCTATTCGGCGCTCCACCACGTCAAATCGACGCAGACGAACCTCGTGACCGTCGAGGACCCGATCGAGTACCGGCTCGAGGGCGTGAATCAGGTTCAGGTACAAGACAAAGCGGGGCTGACCTTCGCGGCGGCGCTGCGGTCGATCCTGCGCCAGGATCCCGATGTCGTGCTCGTCGGCGAGATTCGCGATGCGGAGACAGCTGGGATAGCAATCAAGGCGAGCATGACCGGCCACCTCGTTCTGTCGACGCTGCACACGAACGATGCGGCGTCGGCAGTCGAGCGACTCGCAGACATTGGAGCCGACCTGAGCGCGCTGTCCGGGGCGCTCAAGGGGGTGGTTGCTCAACGGCTGGTGCGACGGCTCTGTCCCGAATGTTCTGTTCCCGTGGCAGTGGGCGAGCTCCCAGCGGAGCAGCAGATGCTGCTCACGGGAAAGAGGACGGACAGGCTTCGGAAGCCGGTCGGCTGTGCAGCATGCCGCGACACAGGGTATCGCGGCCGCATGGTTGTTCCCGAGATGCTGGTCGTTACTCCTGAACTCCAGCGCGCGATCGCCCGACGGGCTGATCGGTCAGAGCTGGAAAATCTTGCTCGGCAGGGCGGGATGCACACGCTATGGGAGTCGGGCGTCAACCGCGTGCTTGCTGGCCAGACGGCGGTGCACGAGCTGCTCGACAACGTGGCGGCACCCACAGATGCGGGAGCGTCGCAGGCCGCAGTCGATCAGCTGATGCGGGAGTTGCGAACGAAGCAGGAGCCGACTGGCGCGTTACCATCGGCGAACGCGGTGCCACCGAAGGTCGCCTTGATGAGCGCTCCAGGTGATAAGGCGCAGCGCGTACTTGTTGTGCATGAAGATCGCGATGCACGACGATCACTGCGCCAGGCGCTCGAGGCGCAGGGACTCGCTGTGCTTGAAGCAGCCGATGGTGAAGCGGCGCTGGCGTATGCGCAGCAGTTGCGACCTGACGCTATCGTAACCGAGGTTGCTGTGCCGAAGTTGGATGGGTTGGGTCTGCTCCAAGCCGTGCGCGCGGACGCAAGCGCTCCGCACGTGTTCATCTACACGGAGCAGACGGATGCTGCGCTCATGGAGTGGTGTCGCGAGCTAGGCGCGGTGGACGCCTGTACAACCGCGGTCGAACCAAACGCCTTCGCTGCACGGGTCCGCGACGTCGTCACCGCTCGGCCGATCGCGGTGCGCCAAGCGTCATAACACGGACCTAACGCGGGCGCTTCGCGAGCGACAGTTGCAACGCCTGTCGTTACGTGAGAAAGAGCGGCTGCGGCCGCGCTTTCGAAGTCGGGACGGCGGGATTTGAACCCGCGACCCCCTGAACCCCACTCTGATTGGGGCACAATCAAATCACGACATCATGTCGGCTTTCATAGAGAGAACGGGCGTCGGCGCCCGACTTTGAATGTGCAGATGTCGAACTGTGCCGGCAGAAACGGCTCACAAACGGCACCGCTGGGGCGACGTTAGGTGATCTGGCAACAACCGCAAATCCAGTTCATGTTCGCCACCTGTTCACGCGGATTCCTTCGAAGGACGACTCTTATGAAGGCGTTTGCCGGAGCGCGTTGGTTTGAGGGAAGAAACGAGGACGACGCGTCACCAGCGACGATCACGGCCTTCTCGGATGGGCGTGTGGAAGCCACATCAGAGAAGCTAGCCGGCGCCGTGCAAGAGACGCAGCTGCGACCAGCGACGATCACGCCATTCTCGGATCGGCGTCCGGAGGCCACGTCAGAGAAGGCGGGTGCGGCTGAGCCAACGACGCGGATGCGTGGTTCGGCTGGCACAAGCGGATGTCGGGGAGGCTGCTCAAGCGACTCAAGAAGGCACCGGTGCGAGACATCCCTGACTTTGGACTGGCTCGGCTGGTCGAACAGGGGCCACCGTCGTTACTACAACGGCTAGTCAGCCGGCTGACCGCCTAACAAGCGACTGTGTAGTCCGGTACGCGCTGCCGCTTAGGCCTGTTGGCTCAAGCCACGATTAAGCCCGATGCCGCGCGTATGGTCGCGATGGCGCGTGCCTAACTCGACCGTTCACGCGCAAGAGATCGAACGAGTACGCGGACGTCTCGTCTATTCGTTCGACCGCGCGCAGCCGAATAAAGTCGGGCTATCAAGAGGTCCATGTCGATGCGAAGACAGGCAAGGTTGTCTCCGTGATGCACGAGTCAGTTCGCAAGGAGAAAGCGGAAGAGACCGCGGCAATGCGGCACAAAGCGACAGTCAAAAAGCCGTAGCCCGCACGACGCAGCGGTGCGCGAGAAGAAAACGGCCGCCCGACTTGGGGCGGCCGTCGCATTCACGAGCCGACAAGGCGCCTAACGAATGGCCATCAGTGCAGCCTAACGGACGCGCTCGTTCACAAGCGCGTGGAGACTCTCGTTGTCGAACGGCTTCTCAATACGTTGATTCGGAACCTCATCGAGAAACGCCCTGGCGCCGGCCGTAAACGCGCCGCCTGTGAGGAAGACCATGCGGGCGGCCTGATCTGGCGCTAGTCGGGACAGCTCAGCGTGCAAATCCATCCCAGTCATCTGTGGCATCATCAAGTCACACAGAATGACGTCGAAGCGATGTCCCGCTCGGACGACCTCCAGCGCGCCTGCGGCGCTGGTCACTGCGGTCACGTCATGCTCAGGGGACAGAACCCGTCGCACGATGACCCCGAATGCCGCTTCGTCATCAACGATGAGGACTTTGCCCCGTCGGCGAGCTTCTGCAGCTCCTGTTCTGGATACCGCTTTCTCGAAGGCATAAGGGCGGCTTCGTGGGAGCAAGACCTGAAAGCTCGTTCCTCTCCCCAACGTACTTTTTACTCTGATATCGCCGCCAAACGCGTCGACAATGCGATGGCAGATAGCCAGGCCGAGTCCTGTACCCGCGCCGATCGGTTTCGTCGTGAAGAATGGATCGAAGATTCGCGAGAGGTTCTCCGGTGGAATGCCCATGCCACTATCATGGACTTCGATCAGAACACGGCTGGACGGGTCGACTCGGGTCGTAACGCGAATCACGTTATGCTCGGCATCGCCCTCGGGCATTGCCTGCGCCGCGTTGACAAGCAGGTTCACGAAGACTTGCCCAAGCTTCGACTCATTCGCTTCCACGGGCGGTACTTCACTGTAGTCCTTCACAAGTCGCGCGCGATGCCGGATCTCGTTCCAGGCCATACGGAGTGAGGACTCGAGCGTTCGCTGAACATCCACCGGGCCGACTTCGTCAGACGAACGCGAAAACAGCTTGAGATCGCGAACAATGTCACGCACGCGTTCCGCGGCCTCCCGAGCGTCCTTGAGCGGCTCGCCGATCTGGGCGCGCAACCGAGTCAGGTCGCTCGATTCGGTGAGACTCGGGCCCAGCTCCGGCCGCGACGCGAACAGGTACAGCATCGCGAACTCGAGGTTCGACATTATCACCGCGAGTGGATTGTTGATCTCGTGTGCCACTCCAGCGGCCAGCATACCGACTGACGCTAATCGGTCTGAGATCACGAGCTGCTCGTGCATTCGCTTTGCTTCGCGACGCGTCTCCGCTTCACGAAGCTCTCGTTGAATCGCGGGATTTAAGCGTGCGAGCTGATGCTTCAGCATGAAATCGTGAACGCCGATCTTCATGGCTCGGACGGCGGTCTCCTCGCCGATCGTTCCCGATACAATGATGAAGGGAAGATCCAGTGCCGTCTCTTGCAGAATTGCGAATGCGGCCATCGCACTGAAGCGCGGCATGGCCCAATCGGAGATCACGAGGTCCCATGGCCGCTCGAGCGCTTCGCTCATATCCTCGGGAGTGTCCACGCGCTCGAACGTTGGGTCGAACGCGCGCCGAAGCTCCCGCAGAACAAGTTCGGCATCGTCCTCACGGTCTTCGACCATGAGGACTCGCAGTGGAGTTGCCGGTGCAATCGTGGCCGTGGTCATCGTCTCACCCCGCCCGTCGAGGATTGTTCATGAAGCCTGATCCTGGCCGCCCTCCCCCAGATCCCTCGGCGCTGCTCAGTCACGGCTTGACCCCCTGAGCCGCGGGGCGGGCTCGTTCAAGACCAGCCAGTAAAGTCCCAGTTGCCGCGCTGCATCCGCGAACGCGGCAAAATCGACTGGCTTGCGGAGGTAGCTATTCGCGCCGTAGTCGTAACTGTCCAAGATGTCTCTGTCTTCTCGGCTCGATGTCAGAATGACTACAGGGAGCCGCTTTGTCTTGTTATCGCATCGAATGCGACGGAGAACCTCGAAGCCGTCGACGAGGGGCAACTTGAGGTCGAGCAGCACGAGGTGCGGTAAGTCGTCCGGATCACGCCCCGCGTGCGCACCTGACGCGAATAGGTAGTCGAGCGCCTCTTGCCCATTGCGAGCGACGACGAGCTCATTGAGGAGGTTCGCCTTCTCGAACGCTCTGCGGGTAAGTTCGACATCGTCCGCGTTGTCCTCAACGAGAAGAATGATCGGGTTCTTGTGCGTCATGACCGGCTCCCTGGTTTCGACACAGGCAGTGTCCAAAAGAACGTTGCGCCCGACCCGACGGAGCTATCTGCCCACGCGCGGCCTCCGTGGCGTTCGACGATCCTCCGCACGGTCGCGAGGCCGATACCTGTGCCGGGGAACTCGGCTTCCGAGTGGAGCCGCTGGAAGGGAGTGAAGAGCTTCCCCACATACGCCATGCTGAAGCCCACTCCGTTGTCGCGAACGAAATATGCCGGCGTTCCATCGACGTGCGTTGCCCCGAACTGGATGACTGCCTTTCCTGTGGTCGATGCGAACTTCCACGCGTTGCCGAGGAGATTGTCGAGCACGATTCTTACGAGTCGCGGGTCCGCGTCTGCAAACAGTTGATCCGCGATCTCGAACATCGCCAATCGGGTTGGGGCACTACTCTGGAGCTCTATAGCGATCGCCCGCGCAATTGCAGAAATGTCGACGCGCTCCCTACGCAGCTCTGCTCGACCAGCCCGCGACAGCTGCAAGAGGGCGTCAATCAGTTCCCCCATCTTTTGCGCGGCGGCACGCACTCGACGGAGGTAGCTCTGTCCTTTGTCGTCGAGGCGCTCGGCACAGTCCTCTAACAGCGCCTGGCTAAAACCATCGATACTACGTAGCGGCGCACGCAGGTCGTGGGAGACCGAATAGCTGAAGGCTTCCAGCTCCCGGTTTTTCGATTCGAGTTCTTCTACCAGTGCGGCACGTGTTTCGGCGAGCTCGCGAGCCGCGCGAGCCTCCGCCGCTTCAAGCTCGCGGCGAAGCAGCTGTTCCCGGATGCGTCGGTTTTCGTCCTCGAAGTGCTTGCGCCGGATTTGCGCACGCACGCGCGCCCTTAGCACATCGAACTCGCTGGACTTCGAGATGTAGTCATCCGCACCAGTGCCGAGTCCTTCGATCATCGCCGCCTGATCTTCGAGGGCGGTCAGCATTATGAGCGGAATGTCCCGAGCAGTGGGTAACGCCTTGATACGCCGACAGGTCTCCTTCCCGCCAAGCCCCGGCATGAGCAGGTCGAGTAGTATGCAGTCGATCGGCTGGACTGCGAGCATGTCGATCGCCTCCTCACCTGAGGGGGCGAGCACGACGTCGTAGCCGTCCGCTCGGAGCACGGCCGCTATTTCGTGGAGATATGTCACGCTATCGTCCACCGCGAGTACGCGCGTCGGGCCAGCGATTCCCGCCGCTTCATCACGCTGCGTCGGCGCGCTTCGCAACGCGGCTGCAAGTCGAGCAAGGATGACTTGCATGTCAGCTTCCTTCCGAACAAACGCGTCCGCCCCCGAGTCGAGCGCCCGCACCTCGGCGCCGAGATCATCGGATCCAGTGAGAAGCACGCACGGTAAGCGCCGCAACGCCGCGTCGAGTCTGATTCGGCGAATGACGGTCGATCCATCGATGCCAGGCATCACGCCGTCGACGATGATCGCGTTAGGCCGTCTCGTCGCGGCGAGCCGCAGCCCCTCTTGCCCGTCCGGCGCAACAATCGCCGTGTAGCCCGTCTGTTCTAACGCTGCGCGCAGTCTTTCTCTAAACGTGGTGCTGTCGTCGATGACGAGTACTGTCGTCCCTTCCTCAGGTAACGCGCCGCCGTGCTGGCGCACGAGATCGCGCCCGCGCGCGACTACGTACACTGGGTCGTACGGCTTCCCGACATAGTCGTCGGCGCCTGTTCGGAGGCCGCGTATGCGGTCCGCGACCTCCGCTTCCGTCGACAGCATAAGAATGGGAACATCGCTCGTTTGCGCCTTGGCGCGGATTTCCTTCAGGAGCTCGACTCCATCGGCATCCGGTAGCACTACATCGAGCATCACGAGCGCGATCGGCTCGCGACCCAGCGCATCTCGAGCCTCTCGGCCTGTGGCACATAGAAGGGGGCGAAAGCCGGCGGCCTCAAACGCCTCCGCCAAATCCATGCGTACGGTCAGGCTGTCATCGACAATGAGGACAGTGCCGTTCATTGGGTCCTGCCGCCTGCGCCGGATAGGAGTTCATTGATCGTGGGACCGATGTCCCCTAGGGGCAGGACGCGTTCTGCCGCATCGAGCAACACCGCTTCGCGCGGCATTCCATAGACAACCGAAGTCGCTTCGTTTTGCGCGATTGTGAAGCCGCCGGCGCGGCGCATCGCAAGCAGCCCGGCTGCACCGTCTCGACCCATTCCGGTCATGAGACAGCCGATCACGCCCATACCGCAATCTCGCGCGAGCGACTCGAACAGCACGTCGACTGACGGGCGGCACGAGTGACGCGGCGCATCCGTTGTGAGGCGCAGTCGCCCTGCCTCGACCGTCATGTGCCATAGCGGCGGGGCCATGGTTACTCGACCGCCGACCGATGATAGCTGCTCACCATCTCGCGCGTATGAAGCGCGATGCCTCGACTGACTGTCGAGCCAGTCGGCGAAATGCGTCCCGAATGGCTCATCAATGTGCAGCACCATCAACACTGGCACGGAGGGGGGCAGCCGAAGCGCGCGCAGCAGTTCAACGATAGCGGCAGGACCGCCAGTCGACGCGCCAATCGCCACGAGGCGATACTGGCCCCTTACTGCTGAAGCACCGGCTGCGACAGGCGGGTCGCCGCTTTTGCGAGCAAGAGCGCCCAACCGCGCCCTCGGGTGTGTGACGACCCTGATTTTTGCAACGAGCTTGACTGCCGATATCAGCCTGCGCTCCCATACGCTGTCAAACTCATCACCCCGTGGTTTTTCTAAAACGTCGACGGCACCGGCTGCGAGCGCATCATAGGTTTTGAAGAGCTCGGCACGATTCGTCGATGCAGACACAATGAGGATCGGCGTCGGGACGTGAGCCATGATGTGCTCAGTCGCTACGAGGCCATCTACGCCCGACAACATCATGTCGAGCGTTACAACATCAGGCCGAAGCGTTCTGCAGAGATCGACTGCCGAGGCTCCGTCAGCGGCCTCTCCTACAACCTCGATCGAAGCATCGGAAGCGAGGATCTCGCGGATTCTGCTCCTGACGGTCAGGGAGTCCTCTACGACGAGCACGCGCAGCCTCGTCATGGCGAACCTACTAGCAACCGAATCTGTTCGATGAATTCTGCTTGCTGGAACTCGCTCTTAACGATGTACGCACTCGCGCCAACACTAGCCCCGCGCTGGCGATCCTCCGTCGATGTTCTCGAGGTCACGAGAATCGCCGGGACGCCGCGAAGGGCCGGGTCTCGGCGCGCACGTTCGATGAATGCGAAGCCATCCATGCCAGGCATCTCGACATCGACGAGAAACAGCGCATAGCGGCGATGTTGCGCTTTCTCAAGCGCCTCTTCCCCGGAGACAGCGAGATCCACGTCGTAGCCGGCCGACTCGAGGATGCTCCGTTCGAGCATTCGCGTCGTTAGGGAGTCGTCGATGACCAGCAATGGCGGACGCGTCGCAGATGTTACAGCGGCCATCGGACCGATGGTGCGAACCATCTCCACGAGACGGTCGGGGTCGAGCACCATTCGGGGGTTACCCTCCCCGTCGAGCGCGACGCCAGCCACCACGGGGTCTGCTGGGGTTCCGTGCGGCAGTGGTCGAACGACGAGGTTGTCGACGCCTGCGAGTCGGTCCGTACCAAGGGCAATGGCACCGTGCGGGCTTTTCACCACCACCGCCGACCATGAACTCGGTGCCCTCAGCCTCGGACTGGCCGTTCCAATTAGGCGCTCGAGCAGAGCGAATGGAACGAGGCCGTCCTGTGTGAGCGTCGACATTCCATTGGCGCCGTGGGCGAGATCGTCCACCCTAACGCGAAGCGTCTGCCTAACGGCGTCGAGTGGAATAGCGGCCGACCGGCCCGCCACCTCCACCACCACGGCATCTATCGAAGACAAGGTCGCCGGCACCACCAGTTCGAGCCGCGTACCGGCGCCGCGCTCGGTATCGATACGGACCCGCCCACCCAGCCGCTCGGCGGCATCGCGAACCACATCAAGCCCTACTCCTCGACCGGCGACGTCGGTAACAGCGTCTGAAGTTGTGATGCCGCCTTCGAGCAAAAGTCGGAGCAGATCCTGGACGGCAAGCGTCCCGGACGCGGCGGACGATATGACGCCTTTTCGGACGGCCACGCTTCGGACAGCGTCGACGTCCACGCCGCGTCCGTCATCACGACAAACAAATGCCACGTGTCGCCCGTGACGCGACACCTCGACCGATACGGTGCCCTCGGCATTCTTGCCCGCGGCTACTCGCTCGGTCTCTGCCTCGATACCGTGAGCCACTGCGTTGCGGACGGCTTGGACCAACGCGCCCTGAACGACGCCGAGCGTATGCGCGTCGAGCCGGACCTCTTCACCGCCCGAAACGAAAGCGACGCGCTTCGTCGCACGTTGTGCGGCGTCCCGGGTCGCGCGCTCGAGCGCGGCGAACATGACACTCGCTGGTAGAAGACGAAGCCGCTCGCCAGCGTCACGGAGTTGTCGCAACTCGCGATCGATCTGATCGATCGCAGCGCTGAGACCCCGCGCCACACTGGCGACCGCTGTCCTCAGCTCGGCAGTCATCGAGCGCGCCTTCGGAATTGGCGCGCGCGAGACGCTTGGTGCGGCCGCGGAGCCAAGTTGTGCGCTCAGAAGCTCCGTTAGGCGGTTCGCGCGCTCGGCATGGCCGACGAGGCGCCGCAGCACTGCCAGTTGGCTGCTCGACTCGGCGATGCCATCGAGCAGCGCGTCGATGTCCTCGGTTTGCGGCCGTGGCGCCCGTAACGCTCTGTCCTGTCCTGCTTCGCTCGCCTGATCCCGAGTTTCAGGTTGAGGCGGGGCGAGCGCAGTGATGCGCGCCGCTATGCCGTCCAGATGCTTGAGCACTGCGTCGACCTGATCGCGTGTCAACGCGATACTTGAATCGCGCAGGGGAGCGAGCGCATCCTCAATCGCGTGCGCGCGATCGGCGATACTGAGCTCCTTCACCACACGCGCTGCCCCTTTGAGGGTGTGCGCAAGACGAAGAAGTCGCGCCACTCGCTCAGGGGCCGCTGCACCGCGCTCGAGATCAAGGACTCCCTTCCCGAGCTGGTCGACCAAGTCGCTCGCTTCTACGCGAAAAAACTTGTACGGATCAGCCGCCATTGCCTCGGTCGCCCCTATGCGCCTTGCGTGGCGTGCACGTGTGCCTGCGGCTGCACGAGGCGCAGAAGGTTGCGAGACAGCGAGCTCAGCTCCACTGCCGTCTGCAGCGTCTGTCCAGCGCTTGCTTCAGTCTCCTTCGTAGCCTGTGCAACGTTGGTAACGGCGACCTTTACTTGCTCGACCGCCGTCGACTGCTGCTTAGTCGAGAGTTCGATCTCTCGAGCGGCTTCAGTCGTCGTGCCAACCATCCCACTGATTTGCTTTAAAGCGGATGTCACCTCAGAGAACTGCCGGGCTCCCGCCTCGACAGCCTTTGAGCCGCTCTCGGTGGTCATCACCGTCGTATTGACGGAGCTACGCACATCTTCGATCAACGCACGGATCTCCTTCGTGGATGCGGCGACCCGATCGGCGAGCTTCCGGATCTCGTCCGCCACGACGGCGAAGCGCTTCCCGGCCTCGCCGGCCCCGGCGGCTTCGATCGTTGCGTTGATCGCAAGGATGTTGGTCTGCTCCGCCAGCTCCGAGACGATGTCCAAGACCCCGCCGATCTGTTGTGACTTCGACCCGAGCTCAACCATGTGCGTCACGATCACGTCTACCTGACGCCGGATACCGTTGATCGATTCATGCGCGCGGTCGACCGTTTCGTCGCCAGATCGTGCGGATGTCGCCGTCTGGTCGGCGATCTGCGCCACGCGCTGTGCACTCTCAGCGATCTGCCGAGAGGTCGCCAGGAGCTCGGTGATCGTTGTCGTGATCTCGCTCATTGCAGTCGACTGTTCCTTCGTTGCCGTCGCTTGCTGGTTGGCCGCCGCCTGCAGCTCCGCGGACGAGCTTTGGATCTGGCCAACGGACTCGCCGATCTGACGGGTCAATGCGCGTGTGAGGAAAGTGCCTACGGCGATCGCTAACAGGACCGCTACAATAGCCAAGACAATCACGAGAGAGGACGCCGAAGACGCTCGGTCGGTCGCGGCCTGTTTGGCCTTGCCGAGCTGTTGAGATTGTGCCGCTGAGAGCGAGTCGAGCATTCGCTCGAGCGCTTGCCGCCTCGGTTGCATCTGCTCGTCGAAAACTCGAGTGATTGCTTGGAGCGGCGCATTACTACGTCGCATCGCGATGACACTATCGGCAGCGGCGTGGTATTCGGTGTCGAGCCGCTCCACTTGGTCGACAAGACCGCCAGCATTGGGAAAGTCGACTCGTCCGCGAAGTCCAGTCAGCGTGACCGAGAATGGGGAGCGACGGTCGCGCACTTCGTCGAGGTACTTGTTGTCCCCTGTGATGAAGAATCCGCGCATCGACGCCACCATTCGCGCGCTCCACCGACCGAGCGTCTCGATGTCGACGAGGTTTTGTGCGTGCCGAGTAATGACCACGTCTTTGCTATCGACGACAGAACGCAGGGCATACACGGCGAGACTACTGATCACAATGACGAGCGTGACCATTGCGCCAAAGCCGACAGAAAGTCGTCTCCCGAAAGTCCAATTTGGAGTCATGTCTTAGCGCTCCCTCGGTAGCGTCGCCGCCTGCGCCCGCTCGGCGATAGTGGTTAGCACCCCTGGTATGTGGATGACACGACGGACAATCCCATCGATACGGACGGCGCCGCGGAGGCGTGTTCCCTCGACAGCGTCAGCGTCGATCACTGGTGCTGCCTCCAGCCGCAGATGGGCTTCGAACGCGTCGAAGGCTAGTGCGGTCAAGCCCGCACCGGCGGCGAGCGCGAACCATCGAGGTTTCGAAGACCGCTCGTGACCCAGTAGTGCCGCGAGATCGTAGACCGGCACGATGGTTCCGCGAAGGTTCGCAACCCCCAAGAACTCAGGCATTGCACTCGGCAAAGTCTCGATCGAGAGGCCTGTGCGGAGTCCGGCGAGATCAGCAACTCTGATAATGAATGGCTGATTTCCGACTCGGACCGCGAGCACCGCCTCCGCAGAAACGGGGATGCGCGGCGGGAGCACAAAGGCGGAGTCGAACGCCCAGCGTAGTGCAGCGAGCCCAGCAATGTGATTGCCACCGCGTTCCGTGTTCATGACGCGCGTCGCTCTGCAGCGAGCTCGGCTCTGCATAACGCGATCAGTGCTTCGCGACCAAACCCACCTCCAAAGAGCAAGAGTCGCCCAGCATCCTCGCGCTCCAAGAGCAGAAGTGCATCGCCGAACTCTCGACGCAGCGTCACGTGGTCGCCCTCCCGCCGCGCCAAGAGACCCATATGAAGCCTAGGCATTGCAAACGTAGGATCGAGATACGCAGCGATCTGATCGTGGTCTGCGGCTCCCGCGTAATCTCCGAGCCCTTCGCGGCAGAGTGCGAGCAAGTAGTGCGCGCCGGCGCTTAACTCGTTGAGCCGTAGCAGTGCGGCGCACGCTTCCTGTGCCGTCAGCAGCTGCCCGCTGTGGGTGAGGAGAGCGGCGCGTAGCAGCATGCTATCCTCGCCGACTGAAACGTTAGGCATTTGGGCCAGTGCGTCGAGCGCTTCTCGAAACCGCTCGTTACCAAGCAGCTCGAGCGCCAGCGAAAGATCGGCGGTCTGGCGAGCGTCTGTGCTGGCCCCCTGTCGGCTCGCTTTGTCCCCAGATCCTTCTGATCGCTTGCCAAGCGCGCCTATGCGATCCGACACGCGCTGCACCGCTTCGATCCAGCTCGTCGTCCAGTCGACGGTCTCGAGCGCTACTAGGGGCCGTGCCGCCGACGCACTGGGCGCCACGATTGGAGCAGGGCTCCATCGTTCTTCCACTTTCTTGCGCTGGTAGTAGAACGTTCCGTGCGTGTGCAACAGGTGATAGTCAGTCGACAGGCCTCTGAGCGTTTCTGCGTGGCCCAAAAACAGGTATCCGCCGGGAGCAAGTCCTCGCGTAATGCGCCCGACCAACTCGCGTGCTGCGTCCCGTGTGAAGTACATAAGAACGTTCCGGCAAAAGACGACGTCGTAGGCAGCCGGATGCCAGAGTTCGCAGTCGTCTGCCGCTAGGTTGCGCTCGTCCAGTTGGGCCGAAGCGCGGATTTGTTCATCGAGAGCGAACTCGCGACCTTCATCGCGAAACCACCTGCGCCGCGTTTCCTCGGTCGTCTCCCGCAGAGCCCACGGCGAATAGCGCGCTCGGGCCGCCCTCGCCAAGAGCGCGGGGTTGAGGTCGACTCCGCGGATCGAGATGTGCCACGTTGGGTCAGTGAGCTGCTCGCGGACAGCTATCGCCAGCGAGAACGGCTCTTCGCCAGACGCGCAACCAGCCGATAAGAATGACAGGGTGCGCGCGGTCGATTGCGCGGCTAGCAGCTCTGGCAGAACAACTTCTGTGAGCGCATGGAACTGCTCGACGTTCCGGAAGAAGTAGGTCTCACCAACAGTGAGCTCTCGCGCCAGGGCCGATGCTTCCTGCTTAACCGGCTCTTGTTCCAGGCGATCCAAATATCCGGAGGCTGAACCACCGGCACTCTCAAGGCGGCGCGAGAGAACCTCCGCAAGCAAGCCGAGCTTTTCGTCGTCGAACTGCAGGCCGATGTTCTTCTCCACAGCGGCACGAAACCGTTCCACATCGGCGGGAGTGATTGCCGCGATCATCAGCGGGCGCTGGCTGGTTCCAGCGAGTGCCAGACTGACTCAGGGACCACACGACTCGCCTCGAGAACGAGCATTAGCTCAGCGTCCAATGAAAGGACCGTCGCAACAATTGCCGGACTGGCATCGCGCAGTAGTGGTGGGACTCCCGCGAGCGAATCCGCTGGGATCGTGCGGACCCCAAGCACCTCATCAACGGCAATCGCGGCAAGTCGGTCGCGAATCTTGATCGTAACAAGTCGCGTCACGCGATCGCCTTCGAAGCCCAGGAGTCGGGCCGCATCGATGATTGGCGTCGGGTATCCACGAATGGTTGCGACGCCTAAGACGAAGCTCGGTACTCCAGCGAGCGTGTCCACACGGACGGGCCGCAACGTCTCTGACACGCGTGCCAGCGGGATCGCGCAGACGCACGATCCAACGCGGCAAAGCAGAAACGAATCGCCGCTCTGTGGTCGCGTCACTCGCTCATCCCCGTGATCTGCTGCGGCAGACACTCAGGAAGCGATGCCCCACCACGAGCCCACACGTCCCGTTAACCATCTCGCGCGTGATTGGTTGAGTCCCGGCACACCGAAAAGCACGAGTCCGACGCCGCCGACAATGTTGCCTGTCGCACGCGGTGATGCTAGCCCTAACGCCGGCAGGCCATGCGTGCAGCGCTTGAATGCGCGGCCGGTGCCTGACGAATTAGCACCCACGCGCGCAACGCCAAGCAGGGGCCCTGCACTCGCAGCCTGCGAGCAAGCGCTGTGAAACAGACGCGGCTGGTGTACTTCAGGTCTGACTGAAGAGAACAACCGGACCTACTCGTGTTGCCAACCCCTGGGGCCGCAATCGCCCGGCACGGGTGGCGTTAGGCAGGAGTGCGATCTGACCATGGTTCAGTTGCGGATGCTGATCTTAGACAGCTCACGATGATTGCCGTGGAGTAACGGCAAGACCAGACGGCCGTTTTGCATTTCTCGAACACTCTGGGAGCATTGCGCGCGCGCGCCATAACTATCATCCACTGCCCTGGCCCGGAGGCGAACTGCAAACGCTCCAGTTCACTGCCATCGTTTGAGTCCGGCTTGCGACACGGCGTCGTGATACGCCGCCGCTCACAGAGGAGGAGTTCACCGTGGTTCGCACGCACTTCGTTGGCCCGGTTCTCTGGATTTTTCTTGCCGCGCCGCTCCCCCTCGGTGCAAAGGGATACCGGTGTGCCCGTAGAGATCGGACGGTCATTCGTGCTCGAGTCGAGTGCGCTTGGGGAACGACGCGTCGTCGACGTCACGCTACCGAGCAGCTACCATGTCGGCACCGATCGCCGGCACCCGGTCGTGTACTTACTCGACGGGGAGTTCATCGGCCCGGTCGCCGCGACGATGACGAAGTTCTACGCTGATGCTTCACAGTTGCCGGAGCTAATCGTCGTCGCAGTTCGCAACACGGACCGCACCCGCGACATGACGCCGCCGCCGGTAGCAGGCTATACGCCGCCACCAGAAATGGGAGCCATGAGCGGAGGGGCGGACCGGTTTCTTGCCTTTCTGGTCGACGAACTTATACCCTGGGTGGATACGCGGTACCGGACCGCTCCGATGCGTGTGCTGGCCGGCGCGTCGTTAGGCGGCTTGTTCGCCTTACACGCGCTCGCAAAGAAACCAGAAGTCTTTACGGGCTATCTAGTGATGGAGCCGGCCGTGTGGTGGAACAACGAGCACGAGCTGAATGCGGCCCGTTCGGTGCATTCGCAGCCGGCCGCGCGGCGCGCGCGCGTGATAACGGTGAACACAGCGAAGCTCGGCGTCGACAGCACGCAATGGGGTGGCGCGAAGCCCATGGTTAGGCACCTCACGACGACCGGGTCGGCTACAAGGTTCCGATCCCCGCGGAGACGTTCGACAAAGCGGTGAGCATGTCCCTTCACAGCCGCTACTTCGCGGACGCTGAGCGCGCGCTCACGCGGCTCGAGCAAGCGATCGGAGCTACGGAGCGGAGCAGAACGCTGCACGCTCAGCTCGCACGGGAGCGCGCCACGCCGCAGCCCGCGAACTTCATTCCACTCGTGGTTCCAGCCCGGCGACCGACAGCGCAACAGGCAGCGCGTTTCATCGGTCGCTGGCAAAGCGACTGCGGACGGGACACTCGAGTGGGGCCTTCCGTTCTTTCGCGGCATCGCCGCGCTCCTCGTCCTCAAAAGCAGGATCGGCGATGACGGGATGATGACCGTCACTCGTGAGGTTCGCGGGTGGGTGCCGGTGGGCCCTGCCGGTGACCTAACGCGAACGGATCGCTTTCGGCGCGTCGGCGGAGGCACTGGCCAGCCCTAACGAGCTGCGCTGTTCGCGATGCACCAATCGTTCTGATTCGTGGCCTGACGCATCGGCACTCGCACCGGGCCGCTGCATCGCATTGCCTAACGTCTCAGATGCGTCGCAGCGGCCTGGACTGCGAGCAAGCGTGTCATTTTGCGGCGACTTCTCCGCTGTGACAGCTCGGTGCATCGCGCTAACGCCCGGCGTTTTACTCAATAGCGCTTACCTCGTCCAACGCAGGGTGGTGATCAGGGTCACAAAGTAGCCTTTCGACTCGATGTCCGCCGCCCCGCGCGATGCCGGACAGAGGTGCAAATGCCCGCATCGTATTGCATTGATGCACGGCTCGGTGTCGTGTTTAGTCGGCGATGGGGGGTGGTCACTTTTGAAGAACTGATCGCGCACGCGCGCGCGCTCGCGCACGATCCTCGGTTCGATCCGACGTTCCGTCAGCTCGCTGACCTGAGCGACGTGACGAGCTTAAATGTGTCGACGGTCGAAATCAGTCGCTTGGCTGAGCTCAGCCCATTCGCGAAGGAAGCTCGGCGCGCAGGCGTCGTAGTCAACGATGTATCGTTCGGCGTTCTACGAATGTATCAGTCGTTGCTGTTAAAGGGCGCCGATCAGATCTTCATCAGTCGCAGCTTGAACGAGGCGCTCATTTGGCTCGGTCTTGATCCTTCGACGCCGTGGCCGTCGGATCCCGCCGATTTCGTTGTTGAAGGGCCAGTAGCGGAGTGACGTTAGGCGTGTCCCAGTCTGCAGCATAACACTCGTAGATCGAAGGGCAGTGCACGCGCTAGCGGGCTACGGTGTCGCGCAGCGCATACACGAACCGATCGCTGCCGAAGGCGTAGAGCGTCCCGTCCGCGCCGGCCGCTGGACCCGAGAGCCGCTCGGGCTGCGCGTGCCCGCTCAGATCAGACTCTGACTGGACCACGTATTCGGCGACCGGCGTGCCGTCGGCGAGACGCAGGACGACGATCCGCGCGCCCGTCGAGATCGCGCTGCGCCCACCCGGCATCGGTGCCGCTTGCAATTGGATCGTCTCGTCGTCAGCCACTCGCGTAGCGCCGTACCTCCGGCGTTCGATCCACCGTGGAAAACGTATCCGGGACAGCCACGCGTACATTCACGTCCTTGGCATATCCAAGCGGTGTCGCGTAGGTCGCACGCGTTAGGGTCGCGAGCGCGGCACGTGTCCGGGAAATCAGGAACGATGTTGTGTCGTCAATCGTCACCGCAGTCAGCTCACCACTTTGTTTACCAATGATCTCTTCGGCGCGGGAGTACACACGTAGATGCGAGCCGTCGGAGGCGCCGATCGATCCATCGGGGAACAGCATTGCACGCACCATCCAGGCATCCACACTTCTTTGCCACAGCATCGAGCCATTCGGCGCCAGCGCCCGTAGCCAGCCGCCCTGACCGAAGAAACAGGTGTCGCCGCGATTGAGCAGGATGGGCGGCGTAATGGCACCCGGCAGCTCCGTCTGCCACGTCACACGACCGTTAGGCGCAAACCGATACGATCGCCGGTCCGACGCTCTGCGACCGGCTGGCGTAGACGCCGCCGTCCGAAGAGAGAGCCAGCGAGGACGCCGCGTAACTGGTCGCGGTTTGCGGCATGAGCGGCGTGCGCCAGGCAACTGTGCCATCCGCCGCGCGAAGCGCGTATACGGTGCCGTCGCCGCCGCCGACGTACACTAAACCGTCCCGATTCGGGAGGGCCTCCGAGTCGCGCTGCCTAACGGCTTCATTCTTCCATAACACGCGGCCACCCGACGTGATTGCGATCGTCGACTCGACGAGACTTATGTAGATCGTCTCGTTAAGGCCGACCGCGACATCTGCTGGCACGTTCGGATCGTGTGCGGCTGGACGCGCATCCGCCCGCACCCGCCATGCCAGAACCAGTGGCACGCCCACGGGAATGCGAGTACGCTCGGCAGCGACTGCCGCTGCGCGAACTTCTGCCGCTCGAGCGATTCGCCTTTGGTGTATTGCGTCGGGAGCAACTAGTGAGACGATCCAGACAATGATGTACGCCACGATGAGCACGCTGGCGATGCCTTCTGGAGGCACCGCGCCGAGCGACTTTCGACGCCACGTCGCTTGCAGGAGCGCGCCATCGCGCACGAGCCGGCGTTGCAGCACGGCGAGTGCGACCAGCAGGCCCCGTTGCGCTAGTGCGAACGAGATGGCGTTCGGATTTCCAGAGACTGCATCTACGAGCGCCCAGACGATGACCGGAATGCCCCGAAGCGACGCGAGCAGCACCAGGAACAACGAGGGCACGCCCACCAACCATACAACCAACTTCGTAGCCCAGCCGGTCGCCCGAGCCCTAACGAGTGCCATCAGTGCGATGAGGAGGTACGGGAATGAAAACGCGCCGATCGCCGCACGAGGGAAGACTGCTGACCAGATTGACGGGTACGCGCCACGTCCGGCCTCACCAGTCCATTCGTACTGCGCTTGCTGTGCGAGCACCAGCCCGAGCGGGACCATAACAAGAGCGGTCGCAAGCGACGTCCAGATCACGCGTCGCCGAGCCGCGTCCGTCATCTCCGGAGAATCGAGCCCGCGACTAGAATCTGACGCCATGGTTGGAGGGGGACTGACGTCAACGTGACGAGTTTGTCACTACCACGCGACCTGGATTTCGCGATCTCTCGCCGCCATCACCTCGCCTCCGCTGACCGTCCTTTCTCTCGTGCCACGAGACTGATTGATGCTGGTTGCTCGCTCCACCAGCGCGGAACGCGCGCACGGTGTTCAAACGCTCGTTAGGCGTGCGATCTCACCACGGCCCGGCCCGCTGATTCATTGCGACCTAACGCGGGGCCGTGCTAGCCTGCTCGGGGACAAGCTGCACTACGCCAATCCATGACGACGGCACTCTAGCAGTCGCGCGGTGGCGCCTTCACAACTGTATTGTGATCTCTCGCAGGTCTTCAGCGCGATAACTCCCCTTGCCGTCAGGAACGACGCGCCAAAAACGCACCACGGCTTCTCTGATACCGCTGCCGTAGCCCTCGATGTCCTTGTCGGCGACTGTCACCGTGTCGCCGGCTGCGAGGCGCAGGCAGTTGGAACTCGTATCGATGCACTGCGCAAGCAGCCCAAGCCACTCGCGGTTCCAGACGAGGTACGCAATCGGCTCGCTTGTGTCGTTGACCAGCCGAATTCCACCGGGCACGCGAGTGGCTGAGACGTTGCGCACCACTTCCTGGGGCGCGGCGACAGAGTTCTGCCGGCCACACGCGGGGCTGCTGAGCAAAACACCTCCCAACAACACGAATGCCAGATGGCGCATCGCGAATCCTCTCGGCTGAGAACGAGGACAGTCAAATCATAGGCATCCCCTCACGGCCCTTATGTCAGAATCGCGTGAAACGTCGACTGCCGCGCATTCGATCGGGGCAGTCGTCCAGTCCAAGCCGACTCGCTGGATCCTGGAGGCGCGACAGCCATGATCGGCGGTGCCCTCCAGTGGTATCTTGTCGTTCCTCACTCCATGAAGATCGGAGAGTATGGATCAGCTTGGCCTCGCTGCTACCGACGTGAGGCGGCCCAGAGGCTTCGATGCGATTGACGGGCATACGATTCATAGGTGATGGCGGATCGTCTGGCTCGGTCGCTGAGGCGCACGCAGCGTGATCCGCTGCCTAACGAGCCTCTGCCTGGTCGTGGCCTGCACCATCACGAGCACGCCCGATCTGCCGAAGACACCCAACTTCACGATGTTCGTGGAACCGGAAACTGTTCGTGCCCGCTTGAATGCTCAACAGCGCATTCAGCTCGATTTTCTTGTGCGCATTCTCAACGATGGACCGGGGAAGCTTTTCGTGCCACTGTGCGGCCACGAGATCCACCGATCGCAGCCTAACGGGTCGTGGCAGCTGGTGTATGTGCCTCCCTGCCCCACGGGCTTCGTACCGCCATTCGCGGTGGCGGCCGGCGAGGGTTTTGGCTACGTAGTGAGAATCACGTCGCCGATCGACAGCGGTCCCTGGCGACCCGGCTCCATCGCCGGGCGCTATCGCGCGTTCTCGTACATCTCGGCGGAATTCCGCTCGGGCGGCGCCTGGGGGCGTCCGATCGAGACCGCACGCCGTTTCGTTGAGTTTCCAGTCCGCGAGCAGATCCCCTAGCGGCTAACGCGCACAGGGGCAATCCTAACGCGATTGCTTGACAGACTGTTGAGAGACATTTTGGTGGATCTGCTGTGGCATTGCACCCGTGATCGGCGTTGCTGGATTGTTCCTCACGTTCGCTGAGTCCGACACCTGCGCTTGTGGCAAGCTCTTCATGACGCAGCGTGATGTCGTAGGCAGTTAGAGGGTCTGACGTGACCCTGACGTGACCCCCGAAAGCTGATCCAGCTATTCTTGCCGATCCTCATCGGAGGATCGATGCGCAAGAGTCGCTTCACGGAAGAACAGATCATTGGGATCCTGCAGGAAAGCGCGGCGGGTGC